>Ga0208495_1000019_pt1 | contig 152511 bp, 123 predicted proteins | sample CryBogmetaGMA14M_FD_184551 | JGI IMG/M metagenome (GOLD analysis project Ga0208495, IMG submission 184551) | Freshwater microbial communities from Crystal Bog, Wisconsin, USA - MA14M (SPAdes) | ecosystem: Environmental > Aquatic > Freshwater > Lake | place: Crystal Bog, Wisconsin, USA...
CCCCAGCCCCCAACCTCCAGCCCCGGCTTCGACCCCATGCTCCAACATATTTACCTCGGCCTGGATCAGCTTAGTTTTCACATCTTCCATGAGCCGGAACCCATCCTTTTCATTGATGATATAGCAGCATACAACCTTTCTGAAGGCCTTGCGCTTAGCGGTGAGGAAATTGAATATCTGAAGGGTTTAAGCAAAAAGATCGGCCGGAAACTTACCGACAGCGAAGTCTTTGGCTTTTCACAGGTCAACTCCGAACATTGCCGTCATAAGATCTTTAACGGTACATTTATCATCGATGGTAAAGAGATGACTGAATCCCTCTTTGCCCTCATCAAAAAGACGTCTGGTAAAAATCCAAACTTTCTTGTTTCAGCGTACAAGGATAATGTTGCATTCATCAGTGGTCCGCTCATTGAACAGTTCGCCCCAGGCAATCCTCAACATGCCGATTTTTTTACAATCCGCGATATCAGCTCGGTGATTTCTCTGAAAGCCGAAACACATAATTTCCCTACAACGGTAGAACCTTTCAACGGCGCTGCCACCGGCAGCGGGGGGGAAATTCGTGACCGTATGGCCGGCGGAAAGGGAAGTATTCCCCTGGCAGGTACAGCGGTTTATATGACTTCATATCCAAGGCTGGACGGAGGGCGTGAATGGGAAAAAGCTTTTCCAGCCCGTAAATGGTTGTATAAAAATCCGGAAGATCTGCTGATAAAAGCTTCCAACGGGGCAAGCGATTTCGGAAACAAATTCGGGCAAGCTCTCATATGCGGTTCAGTCCTGACTTTTGAACATGCCGAAAACAACAAGGTCTTTGGTTATGATAAAGTGATCATGATGGCCGGCGGCATTGGGTTTGGAAAGAGCGAAGACAGCCTGAAGGAAATACCCGAAGGCGGAGAGGATGTAATCATCCTGGGGGGTGATAACTACCGTATAGGCATGGGCGGGGGAGCCGTTTCATCGGTTGCCACAGGTGAATACGGAAACACGATCGAACTGAATGCAGTTCAGCGTTCGAATCCCGAAATGCAGAAAAGGGTCTTCAATGCCATACGGGCCATGGTTGAAATGGAGAAAAACCCCATCGTTTCAATTCATGACCACGGAGCCGGCGGGCATTTGAATTCGATATCCGAACTGGTCGAAGCCACGGGAGGTGAGATCCATATTGATGCTTTACCGCTTGGAGACCCTACACTTTCCGATAAGGAGATCATCGGCAATGAGTCCCAGGAAAGAATGGGGCTGCTGATAAGGGAAAAGGATATCAGTCTGCTCAGGGAAGTTGCAAAACGTGAACGGGCGCCATTGTATGTTGCCGGCAAAGCCACAGGCGACCACCAGCTTACGTTTACCGACCGCCGCAGCGGCATCAGCCCCATCGACCTGAATGTGGATGATTTCTTCGGACAACCGCCTAAGACTATCATGAAGGATATCACGGATTTTAATAAGTTCGCTCCTGTAATTCAGGATTCAGGATCAAACATCCTGCATCCTTCATCAGGCACCCCGGCCGATGACCTTCAGGGCATTCTTACGAAAGTGCTGCAGCTCGAAGCCGTCGCCTGCAAGGACTGGCTCACCAACAAGGTTGACCGTGCTGTTTCAGGTAAAATTGCCATGCAGCAAACCTGCGGCCCCGTTCAGCTTCCGTTAAACAACACCGGAGTGGTAGCCCTTGATTACCAGGGCAAAAAAGGGATCGCAACATCTCTCGGACATGCTCCCGCTATTGCCCTGATCGACCCCGCCGCTGGCTCCAGGATCTCAATTGCCGAAGCCCTCACCAATATAGTATGGGCTCCCCTGACCCACGGACTGAAAGGTGTCTCACTGAGCGCAAACTGGATGTGGCCCTGCAAAAATGCAGGCGAGGATGCCCGGCTTTACACTGCGGTGCAGGCGGTAAGCGAATTTGCCATCAGCATCGGGATCAATATCCCTACCGGGAAAGACAGTCTTTCGATGACTCAGAAATACCCCGACGGCAAGGTGGTTTATTCCCCCGGCACCGTCATCATTTCAGCCGTGGGCGAGGTCTCGGAGGTGCGGAAAGTGGTTAGCCCCCTGCTTTCAGATCAGAAGGGCACAGTCTTATTATATATTAATTTATCTGCGGATGAATACTCCCTGGGCGGCAGCAGTTTTGCCCAGGTAATTAACCGTCTTGGCGACTCTGCCCCGGATATAAAGAACCCACGGGCATTTGCTGCTTCCTTTGCCGTCATCCAGGAATGGATCAACAAGGGCAGGGTGCTTGCAGGGCATGATATTTCAGCCGGCGGACTCATCACTACTTTACTGGAAATGACGTTTGCCTATACCGGCCTGGGCCTTGATATCGACCTGGGAGGCATTGGCGAAACAGATCTGGTAAAGCTCCTGTTCTCTGAAAATCCGGGCCTGGTTTTACAGGTAAAGGAAAATGAAGCAGGGAATTTGATGTCGATAATGGAAACATCCTCAGGCCTGAAAGTTCACAACATTGGCCGCCCGGCGGATGAACGGAAATTACTCATCCGCCTTCATGAACAGTTTTATTCACTTGATATAGATCATTTCAGGGATACCTGGTTTAAAACCTCTTACCTCCTTGACCGAAAACAATGCGGTGAAAAACTGGCCCTTGAACGCTACACTAATTACAAGAACCAGCCGTTGAAATTCCGCTTCCCTGAAAAATTCCAGGGAAATGCTCATCAGTACGGCATTGACCTTGAACGCCGCAAGCCCACCGGCGTGAAAACCGCCATAATCCGCGAGCAGGGAGTGAACCGTGACCGCGACATGGCTTGGGCTATGTATATGGCCGGGATGGATGTCAGGGATATTCATATGACCGACCTGATTTCGGGAAGGGAGACGCTGGAAGATGTAAATATGATCGCCTTTGTGGGAGGTTTCAGCAATTCAGATGTACTTGGCTCGGCGAAAGGCTGGGCGGGTTCTTTCCTGTACAATGAAAAAGCCAGGAAAGCGCTCGGCAATTTCTTTGCCCGCAAAGACACCCTGAGCCTGGGTGTTTGCAACGGCTGCCAGCTGCTGGTCGAGCTTGGCCTGATCTACCCTGAACATCAGCTGCACCCAAAGATGTCGTGGAACGATTCCCATAAATACGAATGTGCGTTTATCAACCTCAGCGTACAGGAAAATCATTCGGTAATGCTTCATTCACTTGCCGGGACAAGGCTTGGAGTGTGGACTGCACACGGTGAAGGAAAGTTCAACTTCCCTCTCACCGAAGAAAATTACCATATCCCTGCCAAATTCAGCTATCACGGGTATCCTGCAAATCCTAACGGTTCGCAATATGATGCAGCCTGCATTTCTTCGGATGATGGCCGCCACCTTGCTATCATGCCTCATATAGAAGATGCTGTTCTGCCATGGCAATGGGCTTATTATCCTGAAGACCGCAAGGCGGATGAGGTTGCCCCCTGGATCGAGGCCTTTGTGAATGCAACAAAATGGATAGAAAATAAAATGGACAGGTAGCTCGTCGCCCACTTTTTCCGGAAAAATATTCCTTAACTTTACACAAATGTTGGCATATGGAAAAGAAAACGTTGCTCTTGGGTTGTCTTATCGCCCTTGGATGTTCTCAGATATCCCTGGCCCAATCATATGAGGGCTATATTTCAGGAAATTTACCTGTTTGGGCCGATTTAAACATCCCGGCAAATGACGGATCTTTTTCCGGCACATACTTCTATAAAAAAGACGGAGGGATCATTCCATTATCGGGAACATTAAGTGGTAACAGGATAATACTCAATGAAACGAACAAAGACGGGATATGTACGGGCATCTTTACCTGTACTAATTTCGGAGACAGTATTACCGGGAACTGGAATAAACCAAACAGCACGAAATTGTCATCCGTGAAATTGTACAAAACAGATGTTTCCTTTAAAACCTATGCGAGGATACCGGATGCCGCCAAGCTTATTTTATTAAACGGCAAGTCACTGAACGATGAACTGACAGAATATACAACTGAGGGCAGCAAAAAACCAAAACTGGTTTACCTCCTTGCCGAAAAGAATATTCTGAGCACTTCGTTTGAATGGGAGTATATGGGCCCTTATTTGTCTACAGGGAAGGTTTATCACACATTTGATTTAACGAAAAATAAGGAAATTTCGCTGTTGAATGAAATTGATCCTTCCAAACTCCCGGCATTGAAAAGCAAAATGAAAATCGTGATCGGGCAAAAATTAAATGAACACAAAAAAACGTATACCGAAAACGAATGGATTGATGCATTCGGGGATAAGGAGACTTATGAAAATTCATTTAAACTATCGGAAGTAAAAGATAGTTTGTTGGGAAACTATTATTTAAAAAGCGGAATGCTAAATGTTGTTATTGATGATTACTTCGCATTTCCGCATGTAATCCAGGTTATGGACTTCTCTTTTGCCTGGAAACTGCCTTTCCGGGAAATGGATTTGTATTTGAAAGACGGTTCTGTTCTGAATAACCTGAAATAAAGCAAGTTCCCGCAAAGCAGATTTCCGAAGGGAAACATCAGGTCGTCAGGTTCCCTGGCTTCTCTCCTCTATAGTTCAATTTCTGCAATATTCTCCTTCAGGTCCAGCAAAGCCAAAAATACTGCCATGGGTATAACAGCCCCGCCCTGGCGGTATTTGTTGTCTTCATAAGTAAACTGAACCGGTTTACCGTTAACTGAAACAGCTTTAGGAGCAAAATTGTTTTCCTTTACTGCATACCTGAGTGTTAAAGGATGGCCCATAAAATCCAGTGAAGCCGATAAGCCATCCATCGAACGGGAAATTACAGGATCAAGAATTACATTTCCCGATTCAACACGCAAACCAAGCAGTCGTGAAACTACAAGGCCGATGTAAATGCCCGGGCCGCTGGAATAAATCCTCCAACCCCCTTTAAGGGTAATCTTTCCTGTTTTAATTTCTTCGTAAAGTTCATCCGCTTCATAACGATTCCTGAATGTGACATCCGAGCTGCTGTAATAACAATTCGATTGCCTTATATCCCCGCAGGGCACAATATCCCTGTAATCCACCGGGATCGCCTGCCGAAGGGCTTTGATAAAAGCATCGGCCCTTCCGGTACGGGCCTGTGATTCGGCATAACGGATATGTTCGTGCACATACATCAGGCCGATTTCCCGGCCAAAGAAGGTACTGCTTTCGGCTCTCTGGAACAGAGTTTGAACTCCGCCTCTGTATTTAAGCGGACGGTCCATCAAACGTGCGCCATCAGGGCCTTTCAGCTGCTGCTCAATCAGGTCAAGGTGCTGCAGGGCCTGTTCTTTATTGAAAATTCCACTGATGATGCCGCGGTTCATCGGCAGTATGCTGTAACGGATGCCGGTTCTGCGATCACCGGGGTGAAGCAGTAAACTGATGCGGCGGTCTTCTTCAAGCAATCCGTACCCTGCAACAACCCCATCCCTGACGAGGTGCCTGTTGAAATCTGCTTTGATCTTCTCACAGATCCCTTTTAATTCTGCAGCTCTTTTTGCATCGGTTTGCTCATATACCAGGCGGTACTGATCAAAAGCCTGGTAATTCATTTCAACGGTCCAGCTCGATATCATTCGTTGCGCGAGCTCCCTGCTGACAGGCTGAAGGGAATCATTCCAGTCACCGCCTCCAAACGGGACCAGGGCTGTGCCAGGGATAAATGAATTAATGATCATTTTTATCAGCCTGTCCACATGTTCGCTCAGCGAAGTCTTTTCGGCATCACCGGCATCATTATCATGATAGTAGGGGAGGATCTCATCAAGGATCTTCAGGTCGCCTGTAACCCTGATATAGTTGCTGAGGGCAATGATACACCAGTAAAAAACATCTCCATGGGAACTGTCGGCCCGTATGTTGGAATAACTGTCGAACATCCACCATTGAGGCCAGCCACCGTCGGCATTCTGATTTGAGAAAATGACGCACAGCACCAGACGGGCTTCTGCATATTTTTCCATGCACAGCAGCAGGTCAAACGGGCCCTGTGCAATGTCGCGGGTTCCCCAGGCGGCTCCGCTGAATTGTTCCAACCCGTAAGGCGTTAAAAAATGGGTGAGCGCATTCATTCCATACCAGGGCAGGATCTCCCCGATTGCCGCAGTATCTTCCTGCTCCCCTTTCAGTGAGAGGTTTAAGCAAAGGTCCTGCCAGGCATGCTGTGCATCCCGGCAATCGGAGATCCACTGATCATCTGCGTTCTCAATTTTAACAACCTTTACAGCAGAACAAACCTCAGCGATGAAGCTCATGCAGAAATCGGATGTCTCCTTGACGCTAAGAACAAAAAAAGAATCCTGATGGCTTGTATTGTCGATGTAAAGCGCTTCATCTCCGTGTGCTTTATGTTCACCATCACTGCTGTTGACAAGCATCCTGAATTGTGCCTGGGGAAATTTGCCTGCGATCATGCTGGCTGCTTCAGGCCTGCCTGTATATTCACCCTGACTGGTTCCCGGGATGACTGTCCAACCGTTAAGCCGGTCAAAATGATGAGTAATCAAAAGGTCGACATCTCCGCCTTGAAGAACCTTGAAGTCCATATTGACCCGGGGGCTTGTTTTGGATGTCCAGCTGCGGACCTGGAAACAATGGTCTTCGTGTTTATAGATCCAGCGGCAGTGGTTTAACCCCATCTCAAAAGCCGAAGGAACCCCGAGCAGAAATTGACGTCCGTTGATACCGACAAAGATTCTCTGCCCGGTTTCAGGGGCCTGGTTGAATGCTGTCGTACATACCGAAAGGAAGATGTTGAAATTTGTATTGCCCTGGGTGAGGTGGGAATTAAAAACACCAAAGGCAAAAGATGTAGTGGAAACGATATTTTCATCGGGGGCATAACCTGCCTTCGCCTGCATGATATGGGCATGCGGACGGTCGGCCAGTACTTCTTTCGCACGCATCACAACGTGCTCGTTGTCTCCGCAGAAAAATGAAAGCAGCCTTCCGTTCTTATATTCGGCATGCCGTCTTTCCCTTCCGAAAAAGCCATCAAGATCATCCCCGTTCAGGTCATCAACAGGTAAAAAAGCAGAGGTGTTGAAAATATTTCTTTGAGCATTATGCAAGCCGGGTGAAACCCCGGATAGAACTTCATCATCAAATTCAGCTATCAGACCGGGCAGGGGTTTCAGGTCATCGTCTGAAGTTGCCCCGGCATGGTCAGCAAGATAGGTGGAAACAAAAACACTTTGATGATGCTTACCGGAAGGCAGTTCAAATGGTTTCTCCTGCAAGGCAAGCACAGAGGATTCACCGGAATATTCACCCCCAAGCTTATCTGCCAGAAGGCCTTCCGGGATTCCTGTTTCACGGTATGTTTTACCATAAAACTGCATGCCGTCAACACTAGCGGCTATTGCAGCGTTTTTGCAAGCCATCATAAGCCATGGATTGCCTGCCGGTTCTTTCATATTCTGCCGGCAGCATACCACTGAACCATAGTTCGGGTCTTCAAGGATCCTGCGTTCAAGATACTGGCTTACATAATACTCGTTGATGAGACCATCGGTTGCCTGTTTGAGCCCTGCATCCTGCACACAGATCAGATCAAGTTCAACTGTATCCTCAGATGAATTTGTAATATCAATGCTCCAGGCCCAGCTCAGGCTTGTTTTTGAAAGCTTCAGTACACACGTATAATCCAGCCCGGCCCAGCTGCCTTCAGTAATAAAGGCATCCTCTCTTATATTGAAACGGCTGTCGCTTTCAGGGCCTGAAAGAGCAGTAAATTCAAAGGGTTCTGTCCTTTTTCTGAGGTACAGGTTTGAACCTGGTCCTGAAAATGCCGTTGCAGCTTTCAGGCTGATCCTTATAGCACCGGCTTCAATGCACTTAACAGAGCCATTTCCGAGGAAACCAATCGAAAGCCCTTGCGAATTTCTGATCTCTCCCGGTAAATTCCCTTCAGCCTGACTTGGAACAACAGGCAGGGGCTTAGCCGGAGGGTCATCCCTGTGATTATCCTTTGTATTGTTTACTGCCATCTTCATCGAATTGATTCAGGTAATTCAGCTTATTACAATATTAAGAACCATTTCACTTTTGTGTTTATGGCTGAATAAAAATGAGATACGTTTTTCGTCACGGACCATTTTAACGGTTTTACCCCTCAGGGTAGCGGATATGATTTTATTCACATTTGCTCCTTCAAATACTATCTCCCCGGCAAGGTCGCGGTTGCCGTACAAAGTGATCTCTATCTGGCCGTAAATCTCTTCAATCCCCAGAATATCGGAAGTGCTGTGCAGTATCTTTATCCCGTCAGAAATTTCCAGGCACACAGGAGTAAGGATACCATACAAGGCCGGCCATGTAATCTCATCCTTCGAGTAAGGAATAGCGATGGCTTCCCCACTCAGGGGATGGGTATAGCTTACTTTCCCGGCCTGCTCTTCATTGTAGTAATTTCCTATGAAAAGCACTGCAGAACCTGCTGTGAATCTTTCTCTCACGGCTAAATTGGTATTCCCGCATGAGGCCAGCCTGAGCCTGGCACCTGACTTCTTCAGGATCGCTTCATACACGGGTTTATGCCCTTCCGTATCAAACCCGATCCAGGTTCCCAGGTGAAGCAGGGATCCGTTTTGAACCGGTTTTAGAAATCCACAGACAGTCCCATTAATGGTCCTGGCGATAACCTCGGCTCCTGAAAGCGATCCTTCTGAATAAATGATCTGAGGATTCGAGCACTTGATATCTTTAAATTCAAAAATGTCAACCAGGGGGGAATCAATATTCTCAACTCCCGATGGCGTCACTTCAATTGCATCGCGAATGATCGTACAGGGTTTTTGCGACATCTCCCGGTCGGGCAGGTATGGGAAAAGAACAATGTTGCCTCCGGCTTGTGTATAATCAACGATGGTTTGCTGGTCCCTTGCATTCATCTCATCAGTGCTGAAGCACCATACCTGTTTATACTGAAGGAGCTCATCGGCCGAAGCCTGGCTGAGATCAAGCATATCATAATCGATATTGAGGATCAGCAGGGCTTTAAGCAATCCGTCAAAGTATGCTGGTCTGCGGATGGCCGAAGGGGTAAATTTAAGTTCACAACTCGCGTCAAGTGGCCTTTCCAGCTCGGTGGCGTAATACGGCGGGTAGAAAAGGATACAGATCTCAGCTTTACGCTTTGCATTGACGATAAGGTTTTCGGATGTTTTAATGATTTTACTCATTCGTTTGACCAATGGGAAAGCGCTGCCGCGCTCGGCTTCGGCATTGAGTGGGCTGAACCAGTAAAAGCTTTCCCCTGAATAGCCTTTGCGTGCGGGGTTGCGGCCCTGCGAGAACATATAGTAGTTCCAGCCGGTTAAACCGTTGGCAATGCTTGCCTTGTAGAAGAGTTCCATCTCGCGGGGGTTAGTCACCACGTGATATTCGCGGGAGCCGCACTGGAACTCGGCAGCAAACATAGGTTTGTGGCCCTGCATTGCAAAAGTGATGTCATTGATAATGCGGTCATCATGCAAATTGCGGTAAGACAGGAATTCAGGAATATGATCGACACCGAATATGATCTCGCTCTTTTCGCCGAAAAGATCTTCGTACATGGTGATGTTGACCGGGAATTCATAACCGTTCCCATAGATCCAGCCGGGAAGATTGTGATACAGGGGGACTTTTACGCCCCTTTCCCTCGCCATCCCGCTGAGCATCCTGAGGTAGTCTCCGTAATAAGTTCTCCAGAAACAATGCCATTCATAATCACGGCCGCGGTCACCCTTTGATGCATAGGGAAGTTTATCGTCGGGAGGAAGCTCAACATCAGAGAAGTCTTTATATTCAGTTCCCCACAAATGATTTATTTCTGCAATACCTGTGAATTTCCCTGCTAAGTATGAAATGAAGCGTTCTTTCACCGCATTCCCGTAATCCCCCTGTTTTGCCAGCCAGGAAAAAACTCCGATCTCATTGCAAACCTGCATCATGATGATCGGACCGCCAGCCGATAGTTCACGTTCAGCTATGAAGGGCATGATCTGGTCATACCACAGGGCTGTCTTTTCCAGGTATTTCTCATTAAACAGGCTCACTCCGTCGCTTGGAAAAATTTCGCCTCTTCGGTTGCGCATTTTGACTTCATCGCGATATTGCTCCAGGAACCAATCGGGCAGCCCGGCTCCCCTGAACTCAGCCAGGATGAAAGGTCCGGGTTTTACTATACAATTCAAATTGTGGTCCTGGCATCGCTGAAGCCAGCCTTTGAGATCACGTTCGGGACATGTTGAGCCGTCAAAATCAAAAACCGATTCCTCCGGTTCATGCCATGCCCAGGGAATATAAGTGCTCACTGTTGTTAAACCGGCCTCTTTTGCTTCGTCGAGATGCTTGTCCCATAAGCCGCGCTTGATCCTGAAATAATGGATCTCTCCTGAATTGAGAAATACCTTTTTGTTATCGAGATAAAAATTGTTTCCTTTAATGCTGAAGTTCATTTACTCTTTTTTGGTGACTGGTGACTGGTTAGCAGTGACAATTCACAGTTCACTATTCAGTGCTCTTTTTTTAAGAAGCTCCTTGATCTCATGGCTTCGTTTTTCGGTGAGGGAGTAACGAAGGACAAAGAAAATTGAAAAAATGCTTAACAGCAATGGAAGCCCGATCTCAACAACCCGCATCATTAAAAGCGTATAAGGTGTTTGCTGGGTGAGCGGCCTGATGCTGCTTTCGATTGAGCCGAGCTCTTTTTCGAGAGAATCGGGTGATGATTTTGTGTTCAGGTTTACAAGGCGGTTATTAACGCTTGTTACCTCCTCCATAAGCTTCTTATAGTGTTCTTTGCTGTTCTTTGTTCCCAGGGATTTATCTTCCAGCCGCGACCGAAGCTCAAATGAGTTCATCCTTGCTTTTACGATCTTCGTCTGGAGTGTAAGCGGGATTGCTTGTTTTATGAGGCTGTCAATCCTGGAGGATTGGGCGACTGCCCCTGGTTTTTCAAAACAAGATTGCAGCTGTTCCAGCGAACCAATGGTTGCTTTTGTAGTGGAGATGGCGTTTAACAATTCATTTTTCTTCTGGTTCGGATATTCATGCATATTCAGGTTCGTCTCATCCTGGTTTTTAAGAGATTCTTTTCCAAGGTAAGTGAGATAGTCTTTCGACTCATTGAGTGCTTCAGCGTTACGGGTTTTAGTGTTTTCAAGCCACTCCTTATTTGCGCTGGCAATGCCATGGTAGCCTTTCCAGAACTGAACGGTGCTGCGCATTTCCCTTACACTGCCCTGTATTTTATCGACTTTTGTGACCTGGGTTTCGTCAAACATGGTAAATACGATCAACACACCAGTTACAAAGCTGGCCAGGGCAGATCCCATTTTGATGAACCACCAGAATACCGAGTAATAACTGCCCTCTGAACGATACCCGGTCTTTAATTCATCTTCATCACAGATATCGCCCACCATGGAAGATCCAAGTGTGAAGAAAAACAGCATTCCGGCAGAAAGCAGAACCGTGGGGATGATGATCAGGTAGGGATGTGTAGGGTTATAGCATATAATTTTAGATAGTTGTGCAAGACACATGAGTAAAATAGAAATGGTCAGGGTATTTCTTTTACCCAGTTTCGGGCTGATCCAGTTGAGGGGAAATACTGCCAGCACCCCGGTGATAGCCCAGATCATCCCATTGATCGCGAGCAGGTAAGCTCCGGCAACCTTATCTCCTCCGAAAACATAAAAAATAGGGATATATGACCCTATCAGCTGGACGAAATTAAAGCCCATAGCCAGCGTGAAGATCGTCAGCGTCAGCATGATAAAGTTCCTGTTGGTGGTTGTATGCTTCATGTCTTGCCAGAAGGGTGTTTTTTCATGCTTTGCAGCTTTTACAAAACCCGGTTCACGTAATTTGAAAAACCACCAGACTGAAAGCGGGATGAGGAAAGCAGCGATCATCAGGGAAACATAACGCATGCCATCGGCTTCATTTCCTCCGGGACCTTTGAAAATTTCCATGCTGGCGAGGGCAAAAAGCCAGGGTGTGCCCATGGCAAAAAGATTGCCGACAAAGCTCTTCGCGCTGAACAGCCGGGTACGTTCGTGGTAATCGGTGGTCATCTCCATGCCAAGGGCGCCGTGAGGGATCTCGAAAAGATTAACGGCAGTAAAAAACAGGAGAAGGGAAAAAAGAATATAGCAAAGCTGGAACCACTGAAAACCCGTATCCGAAGGGAACCACGTTCGCACCATATCCCCTTTTGGAATCCACCAGATGACCACAAAAAAAACTGCAACGAGTATTCCGCCAACCAGCAAATAGGGTCGCCGGCGTCCCCAGCGGGTCCTGGTATTATCAGAAAGATGGCCGATAAAAGGATCAGAAAGGGCATCCCATAAACGAGGGACAATCAAAATGGCACCCAGCCAGAACGCACTCAGCCCCAGGCTTATATTGCCCATCAATCCCACAAGTATCCCCGCTATATTGAAGAGGGCAATAGGGATAATGCCCCCGGCACCATATGCGGCTAATTGTGAAAAGTGAATCTGGTGTTCCGGTTTTGAATTCTGGTCCTTTACTGTTTCTTGCCCCATCATAGATATCCCTTAAGGTTAATGTATTTCAATACGGTACTACTCATTTAATAATAAATCACCACCTCTGCAGGACAAGATTTTACTGAAATCTCCTTCTCCGTAAAACCATTCTGCCCTTTACCGTTCACTGTCACTCTGAGAGGCAGTTTCGAAGAGTTAAAATTTTTAATCCTGATTCCGTTGGGAGGAAGTTTCAGATCACCGGAAATGGAAAAGATGTACCTGTCTTTGTCTTTTTTTATTGAATAGGAGATTTCCCCGTAATAAGTCGGAAGATGTTCTACCGACATTCCCGCCGGTGAATCGATCCAGTCCTGGTAAAGCGCCGCGGCTAAAACAAGAGATTGGTCATACTCATTCTCATAAACAAACATAGCTCTGATTGCATTGATAAAATCGCTACCAACCCAGGTGTGGGGCATGTCGCCTATATACCGTGGAGCACGGTAGTCTTTCCACACGACTTCCGCCCAGTCATTCCATCCGGGAGGGCGCTGGTCATGCAGGAAAAATGCAATCAACTCATGCGCTCTTTCAGGTTGGTCTAAAAGTATAAATGAACCGATCAAACGATTTTCATAAGGAGTGTAATTGATCCAGTCATTCTTTCCGTCCCTGCGGTTTTTGAAGAATTCAAAATACTTATCAAAAGTGTTAAAAACCTGGGGTTTTGGTAAATTGATCAGTTCATTGCAGGGTGTTAAGGCGATAGTGGTTGATGTGGCATCAAAATCACCAAGCTCGGCACAACCGGGGATGTAATTTATTTTCTTTGTTTTCATTGCAAGCTGCAATGAGTTGTACAGGTTTTCCTTAAACGCATCGCGAACTTTTGAAATTCTTTCAAAGGATTCCTTTTCGCCAAGAATCTTCTGGATCTCAGCAGCATCTTTCAATCCTTTCATCGTAAAGAAATCATCCCAGTAAGAGTGCATTGGTTTTGCCGAATATCCTTCGTGGCTGATCGATTCGGTTACAAGTCCGTAGCAGGCACGCACACTGTCGCTGCCGTTTTTAAAGTGGTCAGTTGATTGTTCTGCGATCAGGGATTCGATATAATCAACAGCCTTGAGTACATTTTTATTCTTTGACCTGAGAAAAACTGTATCCTGTGTAAAGTTGAAATATTCGCGGATCAGGTAGATCATCTCCCCGTGACTGTCGTTTTCGGGAACCGGATCAGGCCCCCTGAAGTCTACAACACAGGGGACTTTCCCGTTCCCGAACTGGTGGGAAGTGTACCATTCAATAAAATCTTTTACTTCATTTACAATACCTGATTTTAACAGTGCAGATGAGGTCAATGCTCCGTCGCGTATCCAGCTCCGTTCATATGAACGAGATCCGGGCTGAATGCCTGCTTTATCCCTGTTGATGAGTATGTATGCAAGGTTTGATTTGTAAGTATTTACAATCCTGTTTGCTGATGGAGGTAAATTAAATTTAATATGCCCGACTTTCGCTTTCCAGAATTCAGTTGATGCGTTGGATTCTTTGAAAACATCTTCCGGGCTGAGTTTTTCATTTCCTGTTTGATTACCATAAAACGGAACTACTACAAAGAATCCGGTTTGTTCACCAGGATTTAAGTGAAGTGAATATTTTATTACTCCATTGGCCATCCCGCCGGGATCAACGGCAGATTTTTTCAGAGGAATATTTCCTTTACGCAGAAGGTCAACAATATTTCCTTCATCAAAACTTCCTGCCCCGAAAGAGTCATACTTTTTCAGAGGAAGAACTGCTTTATTACCGATGATTAAAAACCTGCCATCTTCTTCTGTTATTGAATTTATTTTGCCAACACCACCGGTCAGATTCAGGAACTGGTAATATGGATTTACCTGGTAAGGGCGGATCAGCAGATAAAATTCAAAATCTTTTGGCTTACCCGACAGATTTTGAAATGAATAGCTGATGTTGAGCCTGGAATTTTTATTCGGCTCTCCGCTTGCAGTTACCCCGCAAACGAATTTCAGATCCCTGCAGTTCCAGCTGACAGATGGTACAAAACTAAATTCGCTTTTATCTTCAGAAGACCCTAATGACTGAACTGATTTAACATTGCTCCAGTTATAAAGTGAATCACCGACTTTTATCATGGGTTCTATTGAAAATGCAGCCTTGTCAACTTCAACCATTCCGTCTTCGTTGATCAGGGCTTCCTTTACATCATTATTAACACCGGTAATTGTCCAGTATGAAGCCTGCTTTGAAAAGTATCGCGGATAATTTCCTGAAGGTGAATTTTCAGCTGCGTAAATCAGGAAGTCATTCGGGGTCATCGAATTTCGAATATCAAGGAATTTTACTTCAGAGATACCGAATCCTTTTTCTGAATTGCTGCTTGCGAGATCTATCTTAAGATATTTTGCTTCTGCTTCAGGCAATCTTATAAAACTGACATCGTTCTGATTTGACTGGACTGAATAAACTTTCTCCCATTTTTTTTGATCCTCCGATAAAAGAATATCATAACTTTTTGCAGAATTATTTTTCAGCCAGTTGATCTGCAATCCTCCGAATTCCCGGCGGGTCTTAAAATCAAAGATTACATTCTGATTTTTTACTCCCTCGCATTGCCAGGATGTTTCCTTTGAATTATCGACAATAAGATCCGGTGAATGATTTTTCAAAGAGGCAGAAGCCGTCACTGTTGGTGTCGGGTATGAATGCGATTCAGGAGGAAGTGGTTCAAACTTAAGATCATCGATCCAGACAGTTCCTTTACCGCCAACAAAAGATGAAATTGTAAATTCAATCCTGTCGATACGTTTTAAATTTTGATCGGTTGTCGGGCCCCATGCAAAGTTGATATGTCTTTTCTTAATCCGGATTTTTTTCCATTCAGCGGGAAAATCGTAATTGTGGTTATTAACCCACCAGACATTATTTCCCGTACTGTCAATAAATTTTATTTCAAAATTATTGGAAGGGGATTCAGCTTTAACGAAAAATGTAAATTCGTAGTTCTCGGGGAGATCGATCGGGAACAATTTCTGTATTCCGCCGTAACCGGTTCCATTTGGAAAATCATAATCCAACCGGATTGCATTGCCTGTTAATCCTTTGTCATTGGATAATTTAAGATTAACGCCATCGGATCGGATGAAACTCCAGCCATCTTTGTTTTCAAACGCATCAAGCGATTTGACCTGTGCAATTACAAATGTTGTTGAAATAACAAACAAGACGGCTAAGGCAATTCTATTTATACTTAAATGTTTCATAAAATAAAAATTTTTATTTCACATATGCGAAGCCCAGCCTGTTTAAACCTTTTTGGATTATCGGATCTTTCATTACATAATTCCAGACCAGGCCAGTCCTGAAATTTTCAATCATGATCAGCATCGGGCCCTCATCAATGCCTAAAAAATCATCATCAAACCATTTGGCTGTTAAATTGAATGCATCATAATATCCGTATTTCCCCCAAAGTTTTTTTCCTAACTTTTTATTTAAAGATTTTATCGTCGGCAGAACTATCTCAGGGGCAAAAGGTAATGAAGAAAGGGAAGCGTAAGGGGCTATGGTCCCATCGTCAAAATAGTTGTATTCAGGGCCACTGGTTCCCCTCCCGGCATAACCTAAAAACTTTTTACCATCAAAATTATATTTATCAGGAGGCCCGTCACTTGCTGTTACACCCCAGCAAAGCGAGTCATAACCTGTCCAGCCTTTAGGGTTTTCTGTTGCATATTGCCGCTGAACATATGTTGCACGCCGGGAATTTTCAAAATAATCAATCCCTTTTTCCTTCATGTATTTATCAGCTATACCCCGGAAATCTATAAATGCCTGGGAAAACTGATGACCAAACAACGGAGGGAAAGCAACATGCGACAGACCTTTGTACGGAGTATCCCATTTATAGGTTTTTAGCCATGAATTGTAACTTTGTTCAGCATTATTCATTCCGCTGCCGGCTGCTAAGATATATAAGAAGAGAGCTTCATTATACCCGAACCAGCCATAATCTTCCAATCCTTTCTCGGGAGACCAGGCCATCGAAATCGTATAAGCATATTTGCTTGAAGCCGGTAATACCATAAAATTCCAGTCAATTCTGTCAAGTAGCTTTGCCGCGAGCAGACGTATCTGTTTTTCAGATTCATTTTCCTTGTTGTAATAGTTCCGGGCAAAAATGATCCCCATCATCAGCAAGCCGGTATCGACGGAAGAAAGTTCACAGTTCCACTCGCGTGTGCCGGAATCCATTTTCAGGAAATGGTAATAAAACCCCTTATAACCTGTAACATCTTTGGCTGTACTTTGAACAGAGCTGAGAAAAAACCTCATGATTTTGAGGGTGATACCGGCAGCCTGTTCACGGCTTATCCAGTTCCTTTCAGCCCCGATTGCAAAACATGGGATTCCAAAACCGGTCGCTGCTATGCTGCAAGGCGCCTTGCTTAAAGTGCGGTCTTTTACAATTCCCTTTACCGGATGTTGTTCATTCAGGAAAAAAAGAAGCGTTTTATGCTGAATCGAATCGAGCATCCGCTCTTCAGAGGAAGTCAGATTATAAATTACTTTCCCATGAGAACTGAATACAGTGTTCTGCGGATGAGCTGCAATTGCTGCCAGCGTAAGAACTGCGGATATTAATAGGTTACTGATTTTCATACAATTGGTTTTAAAGGCTTTTATTCATAGCTGAAATAATGCAGAATCCACATCTGCCGTTTCTGATGCGTCCATTCATTGTATATCCCTATCTGTATACTCTGGCAGAGATATGATAAGTGGTTGAGGTCGCTGTAAAGATATACGTGATCAGGGTCTCGTTATAACCTCTCCCAATTTATCGGATTCTTTCTTTTTACATGTTGTAAAATAGTAAAGATTACTCCCTGCAAGGATTATTACCAGCAGTAAGAAAGGTACTAAAGTTGCGAAAACCCATACAATTAAACGATGTTTTGAAATATAACAGCAAGATACAATGCATTAAAAAAAATAAGCATATAAACTGTTCGCACAAATACATCATCAAAATAATTTGGGTTCAGGTGCTAAGTCAATGCTAATTCAATCTATAAATAAAACTTTTAAAATATTGACAATCAAAAGTAATATTTTTTTATTTTTTTTGAAAAAAATCTTTTTGAAGTGTTCCGACGAAAGTTCAAAATTGCATTATAAACTCCACCAGGTTGTTGTCGCATTCAAGATCCAGTCTTTTTCGTAACAATCAGAATAGCTATAAGACAGCTGTGCAGGGTTTTCTTCATTGGATCAGTTCATCAAAACGGAAGTCGAAAATACTAAAAATTCATAACTTTGACGGATCAGCCATTACCTGACCTGACAAACATTCAACATGATTATGAAGAAGATCGTACTTGTAACCGGAGCCACTTCGGGCTTCGGAAAAGCCATTGCAATAAAGTTTGCCGTCAACGGCTGCAAATTGATAATTACCGGCCGGAGAAACGATAGGTTGAAGGATTTAAAAATGAAACTGGAGCAGGAATATAAAACGGAAGTTCTGGCGCTTTGCTTTGATGTTAGAAATTCCGCTGAGGTTGAAAAAAACATACACTCCCTGCCTGAAAACTTGAAAGTCATAGATGTGCTGGTTAATAATGCCGGGCTTGCAGTTGGAATGCATCCGGTGCATGAAGGTATACTGGAAGACTGGGAACGAATGATAGATACAAATATGAAAGGATTACTTTACATGACCCGTTTTGTAGCCCCTTCAATGGTTGCCCGAAGGAAAGGACATATCATCAATATTGGTTCCATTGCCGGGAAGGAGGTATACCCTAATGGAAATGTCTACTGCGGCTCAAAATTCGGGGTGGATGCCATAACCAGGGGTACCCGTATTGACCTTGTCCCTTATAATATCAAAGTAACCCAGATTTTGCCCGGGGCTGTAAATACCGAGTTCTCGATTGTCAGGTTTAAAGGTGATAAGGAAAAGGCTGATAGTATGTACAAGGGATTCATTCCTTTAACGGCCGAAGATGTTGCGGATGCAGTTTACTATGTGGCTTCTTTACCAGATCACGTGAATGTCAATGAACTGATATTAATGCCCACCGCCCAGGCGTCATCCATGCATTTCCATAAGGTTTAATCTGTAAACCGTTTATCAGGTTCATCCGGCGTAGTTTATGTATTCCACACCCCGAATGCGAATAAATATATTGTGATATCATTTTTCATTAACATTGCAATTCAATAAAATATACCCAAATCTAATATTTGCAATCATGGAAGTAACCCGGATTTTTGACCTTCTTCCTTATTATGAGGAGAAATACAAAGCCAAGGATGATGTCATCGCTTCGAAGGAGAATGGTGAATGGGTAAAATTCAGTATCAGGCAGTACCGGGAAATGGCTGATAGCATCAGTTATGGCTTTCTCTCCCTGGGTGTCGAACCTGGCGACAAGATTGCACAGATAAGCCCCAACAGGGTTGAATGGAATATTGTGGACATGGCCATTTTACAGGTAGGTGCAGTTCATATACCGATCTATCCTACTATCAGCGAGTCAGATTACAAGTATATCCTCAACCATGCAGAGGTAAAATATGTTTTTGTTTCAGGGATGGAACTTCTGCGCAAGATCCAGCACATATTGCCGGAAGTACCTACTTTACAAGGTGTATACACCTATAAAGACCATCACGAACTGAAACATCTCAGTGAGCTGGTTGACCTTGGAAAAGCCAATCCGGTCCCTGAACTACTTGAAAAACGAAAAGCAGCCATTGAACCGGATGGGATAGCGACTATCATCTATACTTCCGGAACTACGGGCAATCCGAAAGGTGTCATGCTTTCACATAATAACCTTATTTCTAATTTCAAAGCCTGCGCACATATTCCGCCATTCGGGGAAGAAGCAAGGGCAATCAGTTATCTCCCCTTATGCCATGTGTATGAACGTATGCTGAATTACGTCTATCAATATGATGGGATATCAATATATTATGCAGAGAACATCGGGACTATAACTGACAACATGAAAGATGTCCATCCCCGGATCCTGAGCACTGTCCCCCGTTTACTTGAAAAGATCTACGACAGGCTTGTCGCAACCGGTCGTAAGCTCAAAGGTCCTAAAAGCTGGATTTTCTGGTGGGCTTTCCATTTGGCTCTCCGATATGAACTCGATGGTGCAAACGGTTGGTTTTATGAATTGAAACGAAGGTTTTATGACCGTTTGGTATACAGTAAATGGAGGGAAATTATGGGTCGGGATATTGAAATCATCGTTTCGGGGGGAGCGGCGCTGCAACCCAGGCTTGGACGGATGTTCACCTGCGCGGGCATTCATGTTCTGGAAGGATACGGGCTTACAGAGACCTCCCCGGTAATCTCGGTAAACGATTTCAGCGAAAACGGAATAAAATTCGGAACTGTGGGGCCGGTGCTTAAGAATACAAAAGTTAAGATAGTGGAAGACGGCGAGATTTGTGTTAAAGGACCCGGGGTCATGATAGGTTATTATAAAGAACCGGAAATGACGAGGGAAGCGATTGACTCAGATGGATGGTTTCATACCGGTGACCTTGGTCATATTGAACCGGAAGGGCAATTGGCAATCACTGGCCGGAAAAAAGAACTGTTTAAAACCTCATTTGGAAAGTATGTCAGCCCCCAGCCTATTGAAGATAAATTCAAGGAATCACTTTTTATTGACCAGATGATTGTAGTCGGGGAGAACCAGAAGTTTGCAGGAGCTCTTATTGTTCCTGATTTTGCATTTCTGAAAGAATACTGTAAGTTAAAGGAAATAGAATTCACTACGCCAGCAGGGATGATAGCCAATGACAGGATCAGGAAACGTTTTCAGTCTGAAATAAAAAAGTATAATAAACTTTTCGGTGAAACGGAACAGGTCAAATCCTGGGAGCTTCTTGACCATGAATGGACGCTGGAATCAGGAGAGATTACACCTACCCTGAAACTGAAACGTAAATTCATTCATTTAAAATATAAGGAACAGATCGACCGTTTATTCAAATAACAAATTTGCTGTAAAATGCGCACCCAACCGGTGACCCGTCTTTTTGACCTGCTGGATGTGTACCAGGAAAACTATCCATCGAAGGCCAATGCCCTGCTTAAACGAAAGGCCGGGAAATGGCATGCATATTCCTCGGCCGATTATATAGGATATTCAAGGGCTGTGAGCCTTGGCCTGCTTGCCCTCAGGGTGAAAAAGGGCGTGAATATCGCCACCGTCATGGTCAATAGCCCCGAATGGAATTTCTTCGATATGGGAATCATGCAGATCGGCGCTGTGCAGGTTCCTATTTATTCTACGGTGAGTTATGATAATTATTGCTATATCCTAAATGATTCCAACGCTGAATACCTTATCGTCGCAAACAATGAGATTTACCAGAGAGTTAAAACTATTTGCCCCAACGTCGCCAGCCTTAAAGGGATCTTCAGCATTGAAAGGGTAAAAGGAATAAGGCACTGGAAAGAGTTATTGGAACTTGGCCTTAAACATCCGCATCCTGAAGAACTGGATGATATAAAATCAGAAATCAAACCTGATGACCTGGCTACCATCATCTATACTTCAGGAACAACGGGCAAGCCGAAAGGGGTTATGCTTTCGCACAACAATTTTGTAAGTAATTTCAAAGCCTGTGCCGCAATTCCAGACTATACAAGTAAAGATAAAGTTCTGAGTTTTCTCCCCTTATGTCATGTTTATGAGCGAATGCTGAATTACGTGTTCCAGTCACACGGGATGTCAATTTATTATTGTGAAAACATTGAAAAGGTTGGAGACCATCTTCGGGAGGTCAGGCCTGATACATTTGCAGCAGTTCCGCGGATATTGGAGAAAATATATGACCGGATTTTAATCAGGGGAAGAAACCTGAAAGGAATCAGGAAAACAATTTTCTTCTGGGCTTTGCATCAGGGCCATAAATTTGAACTTCATCATGAACTCGGATTGTACTATGACATCAAACTTTGTATCGCCAGGCTTCTTGTCTTCAATAAATGGAAAAAAGCTCTTGGAGGCAGGGTAAGACTCATAATTTCAGGAGGAGCTGCACTTCATCCCCGTCTGACGAGAATCTTCTGGGCAGCCGGGATTCCATTAATGGAAGGCTACGGCCTTACAGAAACTTCGCCGGTTATTGCAGTGTCAACATTTGAACAAGGAGGGATAAAGTTTGGTACCGTCGGCCCTGTGCTTCCAGGCGTAGAGGTGAAGATTGCCGAAGACCAGGAAATCCTCTGCAAAGGACCTAATGTGATGATCGGGTATTATAACCGGCCTGAACGAACCAGGGAAGTGATCGATGACGAAGGGTGGTTCCATACCGGTGATCTTGGTGTTCTTGAAGACGGAAAATATCTCAGGATCACAGACCGCAAAAAGGAAATCTTTAAAACCTCGACGGGTAAATACATCGCCCCCCAGGTGATAGAACAGAAATTCAGGGAATCACCCTTCGTTGAGCATATCATGGTGATTGGCGAGAATCGGAAATACACGGCAGCACTTATTGTTCCTGATATGGAACATTTGCTGGGATGGTGCAAGGTGAAGGGGATACACTTCATCAGCCCGGAAAAAGCGGTCAGGAACGCTAAAATCATCAAACGTTTCCGGGAAGAAGTTGAACGTATCAACCTCGAACTGGGAAAAACTGAGAAAATCAAGAAGTTCAGACTACTTTCAGCTGAATGGACCATTGCTTCAGGAGAGCTTTCGCCAACCCTTAAACTGAGAAGAAAGTTCATCCAGGAGAAATACACGGAAATTATTGAAGACACCTACCGCTCACAGGAATATAACTATAAAGTCGGGGAAGAATAAACCTTCCCTGTTCAATGCATAATCTTAAATAAAAGTTCTTTCATCAGCTCACCATCGGTAGCAGAAACATTATCCAGTCCCTTTGCTTTCAGATCATACTCTCTCAGGAATGAGATCACGCTTACCAGGCGAGGTACAGGGTAATTTTTTGCCGCCGTCTCATAATCCTGCACGAAAAAAGGATTGACCGACAAGGCTGCGGCTGCATTATTTCGCGACTTGTCAGGCAGGTAATGATATGCAAGTACCTTTGAAAAATAGGAATACAGGTTCGGAATGACTTTCACGAGTGGATTATCTTTCGGGTTTGCAGCAAAATACCGGATGATCATATTGGCCTTGTAAACATCTTTCCTTCCTATTGCCTTCTGTAATTCGAAGACATTGAAATCCTTGCTGATACCAATATTCCTCTCAATAATGTCCTCATTTATTTCCGAGCCTTTGGGAAGGTTAATGAAAAGTTTCGTAAGCTCGTTTACGATCTTCGAAAGCTCATTCCCCACAAATTCCTGAAGCAGCACGGCAGCTTTAGGGGAAATTGAGAACCCCCTTTCTTTGATGTAATTGCTGATCCAGTCGGGGATCTTATAGTCTTGAAAGAAAGCTGACTCCATTACAACGCCCGTCTTCTCGGCAGCCTTATACAATGATTTCCGTTTGTCAACCTTTTTGTACTTATAACATAAAACCAGGATGGTTGAACTTACCGGGTTTTGCACATACGGCACAAAGGTTTCAGGATCATCGAGGTCCTGAGCCTCTTTTACGATCAGAACCTGGTAATTGGCCATCATCGGATATCGCTTCGCGTAACTGACAATCGTAGCAACGTCGACATCCTTCCCGTAAACGATAGTCTGGTTGAATTCCTTCTCCTGCGCATTCAAAACATGTTCCTCAATAAAATCCGAAATCATATCGATGAAATATGATTCCTCCCCGAATAAAAGGTATACCGGGTAATAAATTTTATTTTTCAGGTCTGAAAGAATATTCTCGTAACCGCTATCCCTGGCCATGTTTCAAAGCAGGCTTTACAGATATTCCTGCATTGCAAAGATAGCCATTTATCATCTTTTTCATTAACTTTGTTGTAAGATGATGCCCAAGCTCAACCTTCCCGAATATCATGTCAGGGTCCGCACCAAAAATGACGGAAAAGAGGAAATCCATGATCCCGTACGCCGGAAATTTGTCCGCCTCACACCTGAGGAATGGGTAAGGCAGCATTTCCTTAATTTTCTTGTGCATCACCACAGCTATCCTGCTTCCCTGATTCATGTAGAGGCCCCGCTCACCTATAACCACCTTTCAAAACGCAGTGACATAGTCGTTTACTCACCCCATGGAAAACCGCTGATGGCAGTCGAATGCAAAGCCCCGTCAGTTGAGATCACTCAAAAGGTTTTTGACCAGCTGGCAATGTATAACTTTACCCTGAAGGTATCTTATCTTGCCCTGACCAATGGGATACAGCATTATATCTGCCGCATGGTACCTGAAAACGGCAGCTATTCGTTTCTTGAAGACTTTCCTGCTTACAATGAACTCCATGAAGTGTTTCACGATTAAATCCTGAATGCTATGGACTATTTGAAAAACATTCCGCAACCCATGATCGATTTCCTGATCATCACGGTTTTCTCTCTGCTGATAGGTCTTTCCCAGCGACAGATCCATCATCAGAAAAATGATGAGAATCGGACCTTCGGAACCGACCGGACCTTTACATTTATAGGAATCCTCGGTTACGTGCTTGCGCTTCTCGACCCTGCCGGGTTCAGGTTGTTCATAGGCGGCGGACTGGCCCTGGTAACACTGCTGGCAATAGATTATTACTTCCATATTAAAGACCTGAAGGATTATGGGATCACAACGATACTTATTGCCCTGATCACATTCAGCCTGGGACCTGTCATCATCCTGCAGCCAAAATGGATAGTCCTGCTTATCGTTGTAACGGTGCTGATATTCTCCGAGCTGAAAGAGCTTTTCATTAACATTTCGATGAAATTCAACCGTAACGAATTTCTGACGTTAGGCAAATTCCTGATCATTGCCGGGGTCATCCTGCCGATGGTGCCCGATCAGCCTTTTATCCCGGATCTCAGTCTTACACCTTATAAGATATGGCTCGCAGTGGTCGTGATTTCAACCATATCCTATATCTCATATCTTCTCAAGAAGTTCGTATTCAAAGAGGGGAGTATCGTTATTTCGGGCATTCTCGGAGGGTTGTACAGCAGCACTGCAACTACAATAATCCTTGCCAGGAAAAGCCGTGAGGATGAGGTGCACATGAAACAATACATGGCAGCCATTGTCTTTGCTACAGCCATGATGTACCTGAGAATTCTGCTGATCATCCTGATTTTTAATCATGAGTTGTTTCTGAAGGTATGGATGTTATTTGTAATACTTGCCCTGGCTTCCTCGGCAGTAGCTCTCTTTATTATCTTCAGAAATAAAGAAAAAAATGTTATAAATGAAGGGCTTGCAGAGGATAAGAACCCTCTGGAATTCAAAGTTGCACTTATTTTTACCACCTTATATATTGCATTCTCTTTTATAACATATGCTGTTGTTAACCGCTTCGGTACGACCGGTTTGAATATACTTTCTTTCGTTGTAGGCCTTACGGATATCGATCCATTCCTGATCAACCTCTTCCAGGGCAAATTCAGCGTTGGCATAGACGTTGTCGCGATAGCCACACTTCAGGCCATCATCAGCAATAACATACTTAAACTCTTTTACGGCTGTTTCTTTGCCGGTCGCAAGGCATCAATAATCCTGGTTTCAGGATTTATAATTATAATTGCAGTCAATATCGTTTTTGTACTGATCGTCTGATCATATGCCTGAATTTTATACAGTCGTTGCGAACCGAGTTGATGCTGCTTTTACCACCCAGGAAACGCGGAATTTTGGTCTGTCGTTACAGTTCAATGATTTCCATATTGCCTATTGTGTCATGGATTACCGTCTGAACAAATATATTCTGCTTCATGAATTCAGGCGTAATGATTTTATCCCGAGAGCCAAGCCCGGGTTTAAATTATCTTTTGAGGATTTTCTCAGGAGTGTTCTGACAGCCAATCCGTGGCTTAAGAATCCATTCAAATCGGTCCGCATAGCGTATGAAGGGAAAAAAAGCACACTGATCCCGGGACCTCTGTTCGATGCCCAGGAAGCTGAGAATTTCCTGAAACTTACTTATCCTGTGCCTGCCGATGAACATGTCCTGGCTGACCATATTCAGCAATTTGATAATTATAACGTATACTCAATCCCGAAAAGTCTTGAGGAATCACTTATGAGGCTGTTCCCTTCGGCAAGGATCTCAAGCCTTTCGACTATCCTTTTACAGACCGTATGGATGAATTTTAAAACCCGTATCAATGCGAACCGGATCTTCCTTCATATCAAAGAAAAAAGTTTTGACATACTGATCTATAACGGGAAACAGATAAAATATCTGAACACCTTCACCTGGATGGTTGCCGAAGATGTAGCGTATTTCCTGATCTTTGTTCTGGAGCAGCTGGGGATGAACCCAGAACAGTCTTCAGTCGTCCTCCTGGGAAATATTGACAGGGGCTCAAACCTGTTTGAGCTGATCTACCGGTATGTGAAAAATATGGAATTTGGCAGGAGGAACGAAACATACAAGTACAGCCCCGTTTTTGACATTGTCGCGCCTCAGTCATATTATCCGTTGCTTAATTTTAATTCATGCGAATCATAAGCGGGACATATAAAGGCAGGCGACTTCAACCGCCAGGCAACCTGCCTGTAAGGCCCACCACCGATTTTGCAAAGGAAGCCCTGTTCAACGTTCTGAATAACCTGATCGACTACGATTCAACCAGGGTCCTGGACCTGTTTGCCGGCACCGGGAACATTTCGTATGAGTTCATTTCGAGGGGCTGTAAAAGTGTCACTTCGCTTGACAATCACCCCCGATGTGTGAGTTTTATCCATAAAACCGCCCTGGAATTGAAAATGATGAACCTTTATCCCTTGAAATCAAATGCGATGACTTTCATCGGGCAGACCTATGATTCCTGGGAACTGATCTTTGCCGACCCACCCTATGACTTGCCGCGGCTTCCCGATATCCCCGGGCTGGTGCTTGAAGGCAATATTCTTGCCCCCGGGGGAATATTCATCCTCGAACACCCCAAGAAATATAGTTTTACTGATATTCCCGGCTTTGAACAGCACAGGAAGTACGGAGAGGTCAACTTTTCATTTTTCCGGAAACCATAAGAAAATAGCGAGAAGCGAAAAGCGAGAAGCGAAATAAAGAGAAGAGACCAGGAAAAGTTAAATTTCGCTTTTCACGATTTCACCTTTCGCTTTTAATATTCGTCTTCGTGAAAGAAGAAATCGTCTTTCGTGGGGTAATCGGGCCAGATATCTTCAATACGCTCATAGGTCTCCCCTTCATCTTCAATCTCTCTCAGGTTTTCTACCACTTCCTGTGGCGCACCTGATCGGATAGCCCAATCGATCAGCTCATCCTTCGTGGCAGGCCAGGGAGCGTCTTCAAGTTTGGAGGCCAGTTCAAGTGTCCAATACATTTCTTTAAGCGTTTGAAAATTGCTGCAAAAGTATAAAAAATAAAATCAGAAAAACAAGTACAATCTTTTTTACTTCGGAGTTATCCAGGACCTTTCTTCCGCACCGAGGTCTTTACCCGTTTTTCGTGCAAGCACAAACAGGTAATCCGATAAACGGTTAACGAAGCGAATTATTATTTCATCAAGCTTGCGTGTTTGGCTAAGGCGGATGAGTGATCGCTCAGCCCTCCGGCAAACAGTCCTTGCGATATGGCAGTATGAAGTGACGGTATGGCCACCCGGAAGAATGAAATTTTTCAATTCGGGAAGCTCTTCGTTCATAGCATCTATTTCTTTCTCAAGTAAGTGGATGTCGTCATCGCCAAATTGAGGCAGCTTCACCGTTTCTTTATCCGGGTCTCGGGCAACAAGCGCCTCTGAAATAAAGAGGACTTCCTGTATCCGGCCAAGTATTTCCCTGTAATGAGGATTGATATCCTGGTCACGGATCAGACCTATAAAACTGTTTAGTTCATCCAGGTTGCCATATGCTTCCACCCTTTCATGGCTTTTGGGAACACGAGTGCCGCCGAGAAGGGAAGTCTCGCCTTTATCTCCGCCTTTCGTATAAATTTTGTTTCCGCCTGTCATCTGGCAAATTTTATTTCAGGCCTTGAGAAGCCTTGCTTTCAGCTTCCCGAATTCATTTGCCATTTCTTTTGGGAGCCTGTCGCCGAAGATAGCCTGGTGCTCTGCGATCAGATCGCATTCGGCCAGCCATTCCACGGGGTTCACTTCCAGGATCTTTTCCATTTTTGCAGCAAGATCAGGTAAGCCGCTGACATCAATTGCGGTTTTACCCGGCACCAGGCCGATAGGCGTCTCTACGACATCTGCATCTCCTTCCAGAGTTTCGAAGATCCACTTCAAAACACGGATATTATCGCCGTATCCCGGCCAGAGGAATTTATTATCGGGGCCTTTTCTGAACCAATTTACGTTAAAGATTTTTGGAAGTTTCGTGGGATCCGGAGCATTTCTGCCGATATTGACCCAATGGCCGAAATAATCCCCCATATGATATCCGCAGAAAGGAAGCATGGCAAAAGGATCACGGCGTACGCCTGCCTTAAGCCCGATAGCAGCGGCAGTCACCTCGGAGCCTACGATGGAGCCAAGAAATACACCATGATTCCAGTCGAAACTCTGGTAAACCAAAGGAACGGTACCAGGACGGCGGCCCCCGAAGAGGAAGGCTGAAATGGGTACGCCTTTTGGGTTTTCCCAGTCGGGGTCAATAGCCGGGCACTGTTTTGCAGGTGCAGTAAAACGTGCATTTGGATGGGCAGCCGGGGTATTGACCGACGAATCCCATACCTTGTTATCCCAGGTAATCGAGCCGGCGGGAATATCAGTGCCAATACCTTCCCACCAGATATCGCCGTCGGGGGTAAGGGCCGTGTTTGTAAAGATAGTGTTGGAAGCGCATGAAAGCATGGCATTCGGGTTGGTTTCCATGGATGTAAATGGAGCGACGCCGAAGAAACCAGCTTCAGGATTTATGGCATACAGCCTGCCATCATCGCCAAATTTCATCCATGCAATATCGTCACCCACGGTTTCAACCTTCCAGCCTGGAATTGTAGGAATAAGCATGGCGAGGTTGGTTTTCCCGCAGGCTGAGGGGAATGCAGCAGCAAAATATTTCTTTACTCCCTTCGGATTAGTGATGCCGAGGATGAGCATATGTTCGGCCAGCCATCCCTGCCTCCGGGCCATATTCGTTGCTATTCTCAAAGCGAAGCATTTTTTGCCGAGCAGGGCATTCCCGCCGTAACCGCTTCCAAATGACCAGATCTCGTTGGTTGAAGGGAAGTGGGAGATGTATTTTTTCTCAATAGGGGCACAGGGCCATTTCACGTCTTTCTCTCCTGGCTGCAAGGGTGCGCCAACAGAATGGAGACAGGGAACGAAATCACCATCGCGAAGAATGTCGAGCACCGCTGATCCCATCCGGGTCATGGTCCGCATGTTCACGACTACATATGGTGAGTCGGTGATCTGGATCCCGATATGTGCGATCTTTGAACCCAGGGGGCCCATACTGAAAGGAATAATATACATGGTACGTCCCTTCATGCAACCGGTGTACATTCCGGTCAGTATCTTTTTCATTTCAGCAGGCGCCATCCAGTTGTTCGTTGGGCCTGCGTCTTCCTGCTTGTCAGAGCAAATGAAAGTGCGGTTCTCAACCCTGGCCACATCACTGGGATCGCTCTGGAAATAATATGAATTCGGCCTTTTCTTTTCATTCAGTTTGACGGCCATGCCTGTGCCTACCATCAGGTCAAGCAGGCGCTGGTTTTCTTCCTCGGAACCATCGCACCAGTATACGTTATCAGGCTGACATATTTTCGCCCAGTCTTCAACCCAGGTCTTAACTTTGCTGTTCATTGTCATATCGCGTTTTTTGATTAGGTTAATTATTTTCTGAACTCGCTGCCTCGCTGCCTCGCTACCTCGCTATTTAAGCTGTCCCAGCGCTTCTTTTATTCTCCTCACTGCCTCAATAAGTTTCTCCTTTGATGTTGCATAGCTGAACCGTATGCAGTTTGGATCGCCAAAGGCATCACCGGGTACAAGCGCCACGAATACCTTATTCAGCAGGTACATACAAAGATCGTTTGAATTATTTACCTTTATGGTTTGATCCGACTTCCCGAAATAATACGAAATGTCAGGGAAAATGTAGAAAGCTCCGTCGGGATGATTGAGTTTCATTCCCGGAACCTCTGCCAGCATTTTCAGCATCAGGTCACGGCGTTCGCGAAAAGCATTCTGCATTTCACGGATTTCAGGCGTGTCGGGAGGTGTTATCTCTGCCATTAAAGCTGCCCTCTGCGCAATTGAACTGGCCCCCGACGTAAATTGTCCCTGCAGTTTGTCACATGCCTTCGCAATATCCAAAGGAGCCGCAATATATCCTATACGCCAGCCGGTCATTGCAAAGGCTTTCGAAACACCATTTACAAGGATGACCCGGTCCCTGATAAAATCAAACTGGGCAATACTTTCATGCTTACCGATAAAGTTGATATGTTCGTAAATCTCATCGGCAAGAATATAAATACCGGGATGCTTTGCAAGAACCCTTGCTATGCCTTCAAGCTCGTCTTTCGAATAAACCGACCCAGTAGGATTACAAGGGGAACTGAACATCAGGAGTTTTGTTTTCGGGCTGATGGCCGCTTCAATCTGTTCAGGTTTTACTTTAAACTCATTTTCAATCCCGGCCGGGATGAACACCGCTTTGCCTTCAGCTACCTTGATGATCTCTTTATAGGAAACCCAGTAAGGGGATGGCACAAGTACCTCATCGCCGGGGTTTACCAGGCTCAGAACAACGTTGGCAATAGACTGCTTGGCTCCGGTGCTTACAACGATCTGGGCCGGTTCGTAATTCAGGTTGTTATCCCTTTTCAGTTTTGTGCAGACTGCCTTACGCAGGTCTTCATAACCAGGAACGGGAGAATAGAATGTAAAATTCTGATCTATTGCATCCTTGGCGGCGTTTTTTATGTATTCGGGGGTGTTGAAATCGGGTTCCCCCAGGCTAAGGTTAATAACATCTTTGCCCTCTGCCCGCAATTCGCGGCTTTTACGCGACATGGCCAATGTCTCTGATTCAGCCAGATAGTTGATCCTGTTGGCAAGTGTTGTCATAAGGAAGGAATTATGAAATTTTGGGAAAGCAAAAGTAATAAAAATTACAATTGTTAAGCACCTTTAATTAGCGATCGGCGATTAATGATAAGCCATGAGAAAAGTCGATCATTCATTCAGTCAACCTCAAATTCTATATCTTTGTAAAAACGACAGCACCATGGACAATTTCTTCTGGACTACGCTCATTATCGATATTATACATGCTTTTATGATCATATGCCTGGGCTCGCTGGCTTCCTGGCTGCTGATCACTTATTATTTCAGTCAGAAAAACCGTTACCGGAAAGCCGCGACACCGGTCAGTACTGACATTAGCGAGTCAAAAAGGATCATTCTTCCTTTAAGGCTGCAGGCTTACGAACGGATTGTCCTCTATCTTGAACGAATCCAGCCGGTGAATCTTGTACTTCGCATCCAGAGATCTGAAATGAACTCCCAGGAACTTCAGCTGGCGTTAGTACGTACAATCAGGGAGGAATTCGACTATAATCTCAGCCAGCAGGTTTACATGTCTTCAACTGCCTGGGAAATGATAAAAAATGCCCGTGAAGAATCCGTCTCCATCATCAACCGCGCCTCTGCGCAATCAGACCCCCGGGAATCCTCGTCGGTACTGGTAAGAGCTATTTTCGATATCAGCCTCGAAAATGAAAACATGGCGACTGCAGCAGCCCTGAATTACGTAAAAGACGAGGCAAGGCTGCTTATGTAAAACAAGTGTGATGGCTATTTCAATTTATTTTTTCTGAATTTTAGCTTCTGACCGGGTGCCATCTTTTCTGTCGCATACTGGAAAATCAGACGGGCTGAGGAATCCTTCCACTTCAGAAGGAATTCTTCAGTGGGTTCGGATTGTTTTTTCCAGGCCTCCCTCAGGAACCATCCCAGCCCCTGGTGAACCACCCGTTCATTATCCATCATCATGATTTCAATAAATTCAAAATACGGTTCGAAATCAGACGCTTTCTTCATGGGTTTGATAAGCCCTACAACAGCAGCCCTTCTCTGAAACCTGTTTATTGCCTTTCTCCAGGATTTCAGCGAATCCATCGTCATCAGCTGACTTTTGATCATATCGGGGATTATCTCCCCGCATATCCAATCGGTATGGGCCCAGTTGTTAATCCCGACCCTGAACATTTGTTCCAGTGTCACGACAGTGCTTTCGTCCCACTGCTTCTGAATCTTTTTTAAAAGAAGCATCGCGATGGATGTCATTTCATACCTGGGTGATTGAACAAGGCGAATGCAGATTTTTTCGATGGATTCAGTGGTCATCCCGGGAACAGCGAGTATATCTTCGACCCTTTTGTTCAGGTTCTCAGAACTCACTCCCCAGGCTTCATAGCCTTCCTTAAAATATTTTGAATATTTAAGAACGATCAGGGGATCTGCATTGGCTTCGCAGAAAGCTTCCGTTTCAGTGTAAATTTTTTCGGCGGAGATCATAATGTTGTTGCTTTTTCCTGAGAAATTCAGAATAAAATTATTGAGAAAAACCAATGATGTTTATGTTATTCAGATGACTGCGGATGAGGGAGCGTCGGCTGTCTGCCGCTGCATGGCCTTCACTGGTGTTCATCGGACTAGAGTTACTGTTCCCTGAGTTTTTAATGTATAACCAGGTGAATCGGATAATTCAAAAGTCGCTATATAAATATATGTTCCGGCAGGGCAGGGTGAACCTTTGCTGGTCCCGTCCCACCCGGTTTCCATATTATCGGTAATAAAAACCTGTTGTCCCCAGCGGTCAAAAATACGCATAGTGAATTGTGACATCGCAGGTCCGAGGGGGTGGAAATATTTGTTCCCAACCAAGCTGCCGGGGGCAAAAGCGGTCGGAAAATAAATGCCCCCTGCACAGTAGTTTACGGTTGAAGTATCCAGCACGGCACAACTATCGTGGCTCACACGAACCCAGTAAGTTCCCGGTTGCGTCACGGTAAACAGGGAATCCTTTGAACCGTCCTGCCACAGATAGGCAGCACCGGGAAAAGTGGCATGCAGCACAATGGAGGAACCTGCACATAGTGAGGTATCCCTGGCAAGATGTATATTTATTGCCGGTTTCATGGCTATTCTTACTGTGTCCCCACCGGGGCAGTTGTTAACATCAACAGTATGCACCCAGTAAATGCCTGCCGTAGTAATCATAATGGTTTTTGAAGTTTCACCGGTACTCCACAGGAACGACGTGAAATTTTGCCCTGGATTCAGGATATACGATTGCCCTTCGCAGACTGCCGTATCGGGCTTCAGTTTCGTTGGGATTAATGGAAGAACCACAAGGTCAACAGTATCGTTCGCGGTACAACCTCTTTGCCCCACCCGCACCCAGTATTTTCCTGATTGTTTGGCTGAAATACTGCGTGTGGTTTCATTGGTAGACCAAAGATAGGCAATATACCCGGGTCCTGCATCCAGGATTGCCTGGGGCCCCGGGCATACGGTCCGGTCGGGACCCAGGTCGGGGGGGGTAACAGGGGCAGAGATGGTAACAGGAAGGCTGACAATCGGGCTGGGGGTACTGCTGCAATTAGTATTGGATCCGTAAACGGTGATGTCACCCGGAGTGGCTGTGAGAGAAAAATTCAATGTGACTGAAGGAACGGTTGTGGTTTCAGAGGGCAGAAAGGTTACGCCCATGCCGGTGTATCCCCAATGATATTCATCGGTGTTGGGATCTGCATTGACGGAAATGACAATTCCAGATGTGCCGGCGCAGGCTGTAAGAGGCCCGTCAACAAATGCCAGAAGCTTTGGACTCCGCCATTCAGCAACAGAGGGATAAGTGGAGCTGGAAGTCACGGTATACCACCAGGAATTAATTGTATTAAGGTTGCCCCAGCCTCTTCCTGCCGAGGGCCATTTGTGACAGCCAGGCGGGTAGATGACCGGGTTGGCACAGCCCCCTGTAAGAACGTTGGTTTTGACATCACCGGTGTTAGGCCCGTGACCTGCCTGGCAACCCACGCAGGTCCCGTCCCAGATGTTTGAATCGTCCCAGTAAACTTTAATCGGATTACCTGGGGGCGCAACCAGGGAAACAAGAATGCCGTAATCGCTGCCTTCAACATCATACAAAGGCAGATTTGTCAGCCCGTTAATATACGTGACTTCCAGCGCTACTACCACATTATTGGGCACCTCAATGCCGCTGCCGTCCTTCCCGTCCCAGTGAATCGTATTGGGCCCCGGACTTACGGCCTGGTCCAGATTGCGGGAAATATAGGCAGATGGAGTAAAATCCAGCCGGATCTGGACATTGCCCGCTTTGTTGACATTTACTATGTAATCAATTGCCCCGTCACAGTTCCTGATGCCGGTGGGATCAGGCGGGATGATCTGCCCTAGAGTTGTGGCAATGGGAAAAACATTAGGGTCGGGAGAGCTCAGGAATATTTTATACTGGGGAAACAGGGCCTGTTGGTTGAACAGTGATTTCCTGTCGTCCACCCAGTTGGTGTTTCCACAGCCGGTCTGGTTGGCATACTGTATCCATCCGCCTCCATTCATACCGGCAAACTCCACAGAAGTAACAATGCCATCATCAGACAAAATATAATTTATGCTCGTAAAATCGCCGGAAGCGAACTGCCAGCCTTTCGAGAATAATCTTCCCGCTTTGACCGAGGATGTTGTATTATCATAAATTGTTATGTCAAATAAAAAGAGCCAAAACCTGCTGTAATAGAATGAGCCATAATATTTCTGGGAAAACTCAATATAATAGGTTCCTGCTTTTGGAGGCGTCCATTCTATCGCGTCGTAACCGTTTCCTGTGGACGATAACTGTTTAGGCCCGTCACAGGCCTCGTATAATCCCGGAATGAAGCCCGTTGTGCCTGCAGCTTTCGGAAGGTAATCCTCGGAATATACAACTGTCCCTGTGCTGTCACATATACGATATACGATATCCAACCCGGTAAGGGTATCTGAAGGAGAACCGTTAAACCCCATATAAACGATCTCATTTGTCCGCGCTCTAAAATAGAGTTTTGAATTGTCAGCTGCGCTATGGGTGGTATCATATGCAGCAAACTGGGAACGTATACCATTTGTATCAGTGCAGTGATTGGTGAAATCGTTACACAAATAGAGGTAGGTTGACAAAAACTGGCAGTTTTTATTCAGCTCCTTCGAACCTTCACAATAGCCCCCCGTTGAAATGAAAACCAGGAATATAATAAAGGCTGATATGAATAATCGAAACTGTTTCATGCAAAGCCCTAACACATTATATTATAAATTGCAGAATGACTGTCACATAACCATATGCTTCTCTCGCTTTTATTCGCACCAATTGTTTATTTCTATTATGTGCTCATTTCGGCTTCGCCGAACGCTTTTAGCTTTTTATCTACTCTTTATACCGACATCACTATTTCCCTTGCTTTTTCCAGGGCTTTCAGAATACCGTCGGGGTTTTTGCCACCAGCAGTGGCGATATGTGGCTGCCCGCCACCTCCGCCCTGCACTTCTTTCGCAATGTTGCGGATAATATTACCGGCATTGAATTTGCCCTCCTTCACAAGCTCATCAGAAACGGCAACTGTAAGCCCGGCTTTGCCATCTGTTTCGTTGGCCAGAACAAGAAAAACCCGGTCTGTTGCAGTGCGTAATTCAAAAGCCAGGTTTTTAATGACTTCCGAGTCGGCATCCAGCTTTGATGAAATAAAAGTGATGCCATTAATAAGTTCAGCTTTTTTAAGAAGTTCTTCCTTCAACTGCCCGCCTTTGATTTTTCCCAGCTCGGCAGAGTCCTTTTTCAGGATCTGATTTTCTTCCACCAGGTTTTTCAGTCCTTTCATGAGATCTTTTGGGTTCTTCAGGGTATCCGACAACTCATCGAGCAGATGAAGCTTCTCATAGAACCAGTTTTCGGCTTTGCCGGCCGTGATGGCTTCAATTCTTCTTACTCCTGCAGCGATGGCGCTTTCCGAAATTATCCTGAACTGGCCGATCTGCCCGCTGGCGGAAACATGAGTGCCTCCGCAGAATTCAACTGAAAACGAAGGGTCGAATGTGACTACCCTTACAAATTCTCCGTATTTTTCACCAAAAAGGGCCATTGCACCAAGTTTTTTTGCCTGTTCAATCGGCATTGCCCTTTCCTCATCAAGGGAGATGTTTTCCCTGATCTTTGCATTGACTAATTTTTCCACGGCCTCGATCTCATCCCTGCTCATCCTTGCAAAGTGGGTAAAGTCGAATCTCAGGTGCTCCTCATCCACCAATGATCCCTTTTGTTCAACATGGGTTCCAAGCACCCTGCGCAATGCTGCATGCATGAGATGTGTTGCCGAATGATTGTTAGCGGTATCCCTGCGCTTCACGGCATCCACCTCTGCTGTCACCGGCTCTGAAGGGTTTGCAGGAAGCATGGCAGAGATATGAATAATGAGGTTGTTTTCTTTCAGTGTGTCGAGAATATCGATCTTAACTCCTTCCGAAATCAACCAGCCTTTGTCGCCAGCCTGACCGCCCGATTCGGCGTAAAATGGTGTTTGTTGCAGAACAATCTGGTAAAGTTCCTGACCTTTGAATGTTACTTTCCTGTACTTTGTTATCTCTGTTTCAATTTTCAGGCTGTCATATCCTACAAATTCGGGCTCCTCAGCATCCTCAACAAGAATAACCCAGTCTGACGTCTGCACGCTCGCAGCCTGCCTGGATCTTAATTTCTGCTGTTCAAGTCCTTTCTGGAAACCTTCCATATCGACAGTCCATCCCGCCTCACGGGCCATAAGCTGGGTTAAGTCAACCGGAAATCCGTAAGTATCGAATAACTCAAAAGCAAACGCCCCATCAATTTTATGCTCTGAATTCAATATTCCCTGTTCAGTATTATTCACACCAATTGTTAATTTCATATGTGTGCTCATTTCGGCTGCGCCGAATGATTGTTCAATATGAGCATTAAACTTCTGTATCCCCGTCGCCAGCGTCCTGAGAAACGCCGTCTCCTCTTCTTTCATCACATTGATGATTAATTCTTTCTGCGAAACAAGTTCAGGAAAGAAAGTTCCCATCTGGTTGATCAGCACCGGTACGAGGGAGTACAAAAATGGCTCCTTGAACCCAAGGAAGGTATAACCGTATCTAACAGCTCGTCTGAGTATTCGCCGTATCACATAACCGGCTTTGACATTTGAAGGCAACTGACCGTCTGCAATTGCAAATGAAATTGCACGAACATGGTCCGCGATCACTCTCATCGCAATATCGGCTTTGAGATCCTCTCCATATTCCTTTTCTGAAAGCTGCGCTATATGATGGATCAGCGGTTGAAAAACGTCGGTATCGTAATTGGATTTTTTATGTTGCAGGACCATGCACAAACGTTCAAACCCCATGCCGGTGTCAACATGCCGGGCAGGGAGCTCATTAAGCTTTCCGCCAGACTGCCTGTCATACTGAATGAATACCAGGTTCCAGATCTCGATAACCAGCGGATCTCCTGAATTCACAAGCTGATGACCGGGTATCCTCCTGCGTTCCTCATCATCCCTGAGGTCAACATGAATTTCGCTGCAGGGTCCGCAGGGGCCTGTATCTCCCATTTCCCAGAAGTTATCCTTCTTCGAACCCATCAGGATGCGATCAACAGGGATATGAGCTTTCCAGTGATCATAAGCCTCAGAATCTTTGGCCAGCCCCTCTTTGAGATCGCCCTCAAAAACAGTTACATACATCCTGTCTTTCTGAATCTTCATGACTTCAGTCAGGAATTCCCATCCCCATTCAATGGCTTCCTTTTTAAAGTAATCACCGAACGACCAGTTCCCCAGCATCTCAAACATAGTATGATGGTATGTGTCGATGCCAACTTCTTCAAGGTCGTTATGCTTGCCTGAAACCCTCAGGCATTTCTGGGTGTCGGCAACCCTTTTGAAAGCAGCTTCCCTGTTGCCGAGAAAAAGGTCTTTAAACTGGTTCATCCCGGCATTGGTGAACATCAATGTAGGGTCATTTTTAATGACCATAGGGGCAGATGGCACGATCTGGTGTTCTTTCGTTCTGAAGAAATCAAGAAAGGCTTGACGTATGGCAGCTGAATTCATTTAAAATGAAGATTAACAATTCGTTAACAGGCTTTAACAATTTTTGTGAAATTGGAATCAACTGCAAAGTTAATTATTTACTTAATTTTGCATGAGTTAGCAATCCTATTTTAAGCGATTCTTTATTTCGCTGCGAATGAGCAAGGTAAAATATAAATTCAATAAGAAATCCCTGACCTTCGACCGGGTGCAAACCACATTCCGGAAGAAGCTGTTGTATTTTTTTACCCATCTGTCGACGGGTGTGGTGTTTGCCGTTGCCATGCTGCTGCTTGCATATAATTTCGTCGATTCGCCAAAGATGAAAGCCCAGAAAAGAGAAATTGAGCAGATGGCTTTTCAGTTCAGGATGCTGAACGACCAGCTTGACCGTGTTACAAAGGTTATAAAAGACCTCCAGGACAGGGATGACAATATTTACAGGGTGATTTTTGAAGCTGAACCCATTCCGGGTTCAATAAGGGAAGCTGGTATTGGCGGAATTGACCGTTATGAGAACCTGAAAGGGTATAATTATGAAGATTTAATGGTTGAGACATCCAAAAAAATGGATAAGATCCTTGGCCAGTTATATGTTCAGTCCAAATCGTTCGACGAGGTTTTTAAGATGGCTAAGAACAAGGAGCAGATGCTTGCCAGTATACCGGCCATTCAGCCCTTGAACAATAAGGATCTCCGCAGGATAGGCTCTTATTTCGGAATGAGGGTTGACCCCTTTTACAAGGTCAGGAAATTTCATGAAGGCATGGATTTTACTGCTGCTGTCGGAACAGAGGTTTATGCTACAGGCAATGGTACTATTGAGTTTGCTGCAAGGGATGGAGAAGGCGGCTACGGTAATGAAGTTGTTATTGACCACGGCTATACCTACAGGACCGTTTATGCGCATCTTTCAAGGATCTTTGTCAAGCCGGGGCAGAAAATACTCAGGGGGCAGATCATAGGGTATGTCGGAAACACAGGTAAATCGACCTCTCCCCATTTGCATTATGAAGTCCGTAAAAATTTTATTCCCCTCAACCCGGTTTACTTCTTCTTTAATGACATATCTCCTGAGCAGTTCCAGATGATGCTGAATCTTTCACAGCAGCCTTCCCAAACCATGGATTAATATTCTTTTATGTTGAAACCTGACTACAGAATTGAAAAGATCTATTACACTATCGGTGAAGTGGCTGAACTATTTGAAGTGAATCAGTCGCTCATAAGATTCTGGGAGAAGGAATTCGACATCCTCAAACCACAGAAGAATAAGAAAGGGAACAGGCTGTTTACAAAATCTGATCTTGAAAACCTGAGGCTTATTTACCACCTGGTCAAAGAAAGGGGATATACACTTCAGGGAGCCAGGGAGAAACTCAGGCAGAACCGGGAAAACGTTGTTAACACTATCCAGATCATTGATTCCCTGAACCAGGTTAAAGGATTCCTTCTGGAACTTAAAAAGGAATTATAGCTCCTGCATGCCATTAAAGGAATCATTTTTTGATGATGTTTATAAAGTGGTTGAGAAAATACCCTATGGCAGGGTGACGTCCTACGGTGCAATCGCTGAATTCCTTCGGTTACGCGGCTCTGCCAGGATGGTCGGATGGGCCATGAATGCTTCCCATACAAGCAATAAGAATATTCCCGCTCACCGCGTGGTCAACAGGAATGGACTGCTTACGGGAAAGCATCATTTCGGAGGTCCAAAGGTAATGCAGCAATTGCTGCAAAGCGAGGGGATCAAGGTGAAAGACAATAAGGTTGTGAAGTTTGACAAGTTGTTCTGGGACCCGAAAATTGAAATAACGAAAAGCGAGTAGCGAAAAGCGAAATATTTCGCTTTTTATATTTCGCATTTCGCTTTTAAATAGTAACACAAATAATCATTAACCTAAAATGAAAAAAGTAACAAAAGAAAATATACTCCACGCTCTCTCCCACGTGATCGACCCCGATCTTAAAGAAGACCTGGTGACCCTGAATATGATCGACGGGATCAGGATAGAGGAAGGCAGGGTAAAATTCAGGCTGGTCCTTACAACCCCTGCCTGCCCGCTCAAGGATTATCTTACACAGGCCTGTATTGCCGCCATTCACGAACATGTCGGTAAAGACCTTAAAGTAGAAGTCGACCTGTCATCGAGGGTAACAACCAAACGGAAAGAAAATGAGGAACTTCTCAAAGATGTCAAGAACATCATTGCTGTTGGTTCCGGCAAGGGAGGAGTGGGAAAATCAACCGTTGCAGTGAACCTGGCAATTGCTCTTGCAAAAACCGGGGCAAAAGTCGGATTGCTGGATGCGGATATCTATGGCCCTTCAATTCCAATGATGTTCGGATTGCTTAACGAAAAAGCGAAAGGATTTGACCGCGACGGGAAAACATATGTTTACCCTTTCGAGAAGTTCGGCATTAAAATGATATCAATAGGTTTTTTTGTCGACCAGTCGAAAGCTCTTGTGTGGAGAGGCCCTATGGCTTCTTCTGCGCTTAAGCAGCTATTTACCGACATTGAATGGGGCATCCTGGACTACCTCGTCATTGACCTCCCGCCGGGAACAGGCGATATCCCACTTACCTTGGTTCAGAGCTTCCCTCTCACCGGTGCCATCATGGTAAGCACTCCCCAGGAGGTTGCCCTTGCTGATGTGAGGAAAGCAGCCGATATGTTCAGGAACGAGCAGATCAGGATCCCCATCCTTGGGCTGGTTGAGAATATGTCGTATTTTGCACCTCCTGATATGCCTGATAAAAAGTATTTTATCTTCGGAAAAAGCGGTTGCCTGAAATTTGCAGATGAATTAAACATTCCTATTCTCGGGCAGATACCAATCGAAGCTGTTATCACTGAGTCAGGAGACTCAGGGAAGCCGGTTGCTGTCGGACCGAATAGTCCTGCAAACGAGGCATTTACGAAACTTGCCGAAGCCTTGGCACAACAAGTGGCGATTTCGAATGCAATCAAGGAAACCTTTGGGAAATAGCGAAGAATGTGATTTCGCTCGCAATCTTGCAACGCCGCTAAATTGTCACTTTCATCACGAATTTTCCTATATTTGCACCCTCAAACATTGCATGACATGATAGATATTGAACTGGAGAAAAAAGTTAAGAATGTAATAGAACAAATCCGTCCCTACCTTCAGGCCGACGGTGGTGATGTTGAATATATTGAAACGACCGATGATCACATCGTCAACCTCAGGCTTCTCGGAATGTGCGGCAACTGCCCGCATTCACAGATGACTTTGAAAAACGGTATCGAAGCAGCTGTGATCCGTGCCATACCAGAGATAAAGGGAGTGGAATCGGTCCAGACCGTTTAATCAGGACAGGTATTTCCCCACGATAGGCATACGGCGGCCCATTCCGAAGGCTTTTGGAGAAACCCTGAGTATCGGGGGTGTCTGATAACGTTTATATTCACTGGTATTAACCAGGCGGAGGACACGTTTCACCGTTGCTTCTTCAAAACCTTCTTCAAGAAGCTCTTTCGGCCCTTTCCGTTTCTCAATGTACTGATATAATATCTTGTCCAGTATATCGTATTCGGGCAATGAATCCGAATCTTTCTGGCCGGGACGAAGCTCTGCAGAAGGAGGTTTTATAATTGAATTCCGGGGGATGACCTCCCGGCCGGAGTTGATGTAGCCGGCGAGTTCATAAACCTGGGTTTTATATACATCCCCAAGGACCGACAACCCTCCGCACATATCACCATATAATGTGCCATAACCCACTGCAGCCTCACTTTTGTTCGAGGTATTCAGTAATATATAACCGAACTTATTCGATAATGCCATCAGTATAACCGCTCTGATCCTGGCCTGGAGATTCTCCTCGGTAAGATTGAAAGGCTGACCGCGGAACAGGGGCTCAAGGCTGTGCCCGATTGCCCTGAAAGATTCATCAATCGGAATAATCTCATATTCCACCTGAAGATTGACTGCCAGATCCTTCGCATCTTTTATACTATGGTCGGAAGAAAATTCTGAAGGAAGAAGCACTGCCTTTACATTGTCTTTCCCAAGGGCTTCCGCAGCAAGAACGAGTGTTACAGCAGAGTCAATACCGCCCGACAAACCCAGTATAGCTTTTGAAAACCCCATTTTATGAAAATAGTCCCTGATACCCATTACAAGACCATCGTAAATAAGAGAAATGACTGATCTGTCTTCAGGACCCTGAAACGGACACGGGTTCAGGGCCTCAGTGTCAAATACACTGAAGTCTTCCTGGAATCTCTTTAAACCTGAAACCAGGTCGCCACCAGCATTGATGACCATAGACCCCCCGTCAAAAAGCAGTTCGGTTTGTCCTCCCACATGATTCACATAGAAAACCGGGATGCCATAGGTGATTGCGTTACGCCTCAAAACATCAAACCTGTCCGCAGCCTGGCCGTAATGAAAAGGAGAAGCAGCAATGTTGATCAGCAGGTCAGGATTAAGTCTGATCAGCTCATCCATTGGATTCCTTACATATAAAGGATCATCGCCTATGTTCCAGAGGTCCTCGCAAATCGTCAACGCGATCCGCCTGCCCCGGTATTCAACAACATCATAAGGCAGCCTGTTTGGCTCAAAGTAACGGTATTCGTCAAATACATCATAATTTGGCAGCAGTGTCTTATGCACGAGGGATTGCACTCTGCCATCAGCAAGAAAATAAGCCGTATTATAAAGAGGCTTCCCTTTTTCGGCGGGGTTTACCGATGGGCTGCCGATGATCGCGGCGATATCGGTACACTCCTCTGCAATCCTCAGAACTCCCTTATAGCATTTCTCAATAAAATCGTCAAACTCCAGGAAATCGCGTGGGGGATATCCGCATACCGACAATTCGGCAAACACCACAAGATCGGATCCTGCTTCCTTTGCCTTATGTATACCGGCTATGATCCTGGCCACATTTTGTTCAAAGTCACCGATACGGTAGTTCAGCTGTGCAAGCGCGATGTTCATACTTAAAACATTATTCCGAGATTCAGCTCGGCATAGTTCAGATAAGCTTTCTGATTAAGGCCGGACTTGAAATTATAACCCTTTAAAATGTTATTCAGGCTGTTGCTGTAGTCAAAGCCAATAAATAACCTGGTCGACTGGTCGAGGTTAAACTCAGTTCCGAGGCCAACGATCACCGATTCCCTGATGGTTGTAGTTTCGCTTTTGTAATCAAATTGCTCATTCGAAACGTACCCTTTGTCACCGATAAAGTCTGTTTTTGCACGTGCAACGATCCTGAACCCTGTGCCAAAGCCAATCTGCCCAAAAAAGGAGAACCTGCCGAACTTTTTAGTGAACATTTTGATCATCAGGGGAATTTCTATATAAACGAAGCTTAAGTTGTTATCTGTTATCCCTGTAAGTGTGTCCTGTTTGTCGGTAATGGTTTTATCGGAGTACGTGATCTTCCCGCCAAGAAATGAAAAATTAAAGCCGGTCGAAATAGCATAGTGCTCGGCGAAATAAAAATCACTTATCAGCCCGACCACTCCCCCGAATTTAACTCCATTGGAACTATATCCCTGTGTGCTCGGACTTATAAAAGAAAGGTCAGGTGAAAATTTCAGTCCGAGTTTTATCACGGGTTGTTTCTGTGCAAAAACCGACTGCAATGGCAGAAGGCAGATGATCGTAAGCAGGACTAAGTTTTTTCTCATGTTCATACAGGGGTTTAAACCTTCAGGAACAAAAATAAAGAATTACAAACGCCGCATTTTTCATTTTCAATAATTTTATCCAAAAATAATCAACCGTTTATCACGTTTATTTCTTTATGAAGCTGCATACTCTAATGCTGATCTTAATTTTGATTTTCTGCGGATGTGGACGCAGGGATAAATTGGATGCTGATGTTTCGAAGACCGACTGCCCGCCTGTGAAAATTCAGAGGTATGATCTCGATCTTTTCAATGCAAATAATGCTGACCTGAGGAACAACCTCATCAGATTGCAGCCCAGATACAGGCTTTTCCTGGGCGATACAATCGATACCCCTTCAAAGTTATCCACATTGAAAGAGTATCTTGACAATCCCAGAAATCAGGATTTCATTAAAGCCGTCAGGCTGAAATACCCTGAGGTCAGCAGGCTTGAAGCCGGCCTCACTGAAGCATTTAAACATTTTAAATACTATTTCCCTTCATTTCATATTCCCCTGGTTTACGCATACATTTCAGGCGGAGACTATGAATACCCGATTCAATTCTCTGATTCAATTCTGCTGATCGGCCTCGATAACTACCTGGGAAAGGACTTTACGTCATACAGGGCCGATGGAGTGTCATTATACCGTCTTCAAAGGATGGAAGAGGATTATATTGTTCCTGACTGCGTGAGATTGCTTTCAGGTTCTGATTTTCCCGTCGGGACAGGTGGCACCAGCCTTCTTGATGTCATCGTCGAGGCAGGCAAAAGGCTTTACCTTCTGGATGCCATTCTGCCTGGAACCCCCGCAAGAATCAAGATCGGTTACACCCTGAAACAATACGACTGGATCAGGAAGAATGAATACCAGGTGTGGGCGGCCATTATCGAAAATCGTATGCTGTATTCAAACGATGGACGCATTATCAGGGTGTTTACTTCGGATGGACCGTTCACAGCGGAGTTCTCGAAGGACTCACCTCCCTTGCTTGGCAACTGGATTGGCTGGCAGATCGTAAAGCAATACATCAAAAGGAATCCGGAAACAGGCATTGAACAATTGCTCAGAGAAAAGGATTCTCAGAAGATCCTTGCCGGATCAAAGTATAAGCCGGAAAAATAATTTCAATTCCTTATATCACTTTTTATGGTATGGCGGATTAAGGTATACCAAAACCACTGCCATGCTCGTGAAAACATACGGATGCGCCATTATAGGGATACAGGCCCTGCTCATCACAGTGGAAGTGAATATTGACCAGGGCATACAGTTTTTTATGGTGGGGTTGCCCGACAATGCCGTGCGTGAGAGCCATCAGAGGATCGAATCGGCACTGAAAAACAATGGGTATAAGATCCCCGGGAAAAAGATCGTGATCAATATGGCGCCGGCCGATATCCGTAAGGAAGGTTCTTCTTATGACCTGCCAATAGCAATCGGAATACTTGCAGCTTCAGAAATGATCAGAAGCGACAAGCTCGAAAAGTTTATGATCATGGGGGAACTTTCTCTCGATGGCAGTTTGCTCCCGGTCAAGGGCGCTCTGCCGATCTCCCTGGAAGCAAAAAAACTGGGCTTCAGAGGCCTTGTTCTGCCTGCAGGCAATGCCCGTGAAGCCGCGGTGGTTGAGGACATCGAAGTATATGGTGCAAATAATATACGGGAGGTGATAGATCTCTTTAACGGCTGTGGGAGTCTTGAGCTTACCAAAGTTGACATTAAAGCCCAATTCGGGCAGGAAAACAGCAATCCGGCTTTGGATTTTGCAGATGTAAGGGGGCAGGAAAATATCAAAAGGGCATTGGAGGTAGCAGCAGCGGGGGGTCATAATGTCCTTTTGATTGGACCGCCGGGAGCGGGTAAGACGATGATGGCCAAGAGGCTGCCGTCTATCCTGCCTCCCCTTATTCTGCAGGAGGCTTTGGAAACTACAAAAATTCATTCAGTGGCAGGAAGGCTGAACGGATCCGGCCCACTCATAACCAGCAGGCCTTTTCGCTCACCTCACCATACGATATCACCAATAGCCCTGGTCGGAGGCGGAAGCATTCCCCGCCCGGGGGAAATCTCCCTGGCGCATCATGGTGTGCTTTTCCTTGATGAACTGCCTGAGTTCAACAGGCAGGTCCTGGAAGTGCTCAGGCAGCCGATGGAAGACAGGGTGGTGACAGTTTCCAGGGCAAAAGTTTCAACAACCTATCCGGCCAGCTTTATGCTCGTTGCGGCTATGAATCCCTGTCCATGCGGGTTTTATAACCATCCCCAAACACCCTGCCAGTGTAATCCCGGCAATATCCAGAAATACCTTCACAGGATATCCGGGCCGCTTTTCGACAGGATTGATATACAGCTTGAGGTCATTCCGGTCCCATACCGCGATCTTCGGGATAAGCCATCCGCAGACAACAGCAATGAAATAAGAAGAAGGGTTGTGGGTGCCCGGCTGAAACAGGAAAAGCGGTTCAGCGGATCCAGGGGAGTATATTGTAATGCACAGATGAACCCCCGTCAGATGAGGCAGTATTGCCATCTTGATGAAACCTCTCATCTGCTGTTGAAAAATGCTATGGACAAGCTGGGACTTTCAGCGAGGGCCTTTGAACGTATTTTGAAAGTCGCACGAACGATAGCCGACCTGAACAATTCGGAAGAAATTCATGCTGAATTCCTGGCTGAGGCCATTACTTACCGTTCCCTCGACAGGGAAAACTGGGGGAAATGATCAAAGACAGAGATCGGCGATGACAAAACAGGCATAAATTACCGAAGCAATACCGTTCAGGGTGAAGAAGGCCAGGTTTACTCTCGAAAGATCTTTCGGGCTGACCAGGATATGCTGGTAAATAATGAGAGCGGTGTATACCAGCATGCCTGCCCAGTATAATTTACCAAAAGGGCCAATCAGGCCAGCAATAAACAGAAACCCGACAGAAAGGATATGGAACAGAATGGAAAGCAGAAGTGCATTCTTTTTGCCAAAAAGCACAGGGATGGATTTTAATCGTTCCGACTGGTCAAAAGCAACGTCCTGCATCGCATAGATAATGTCGAAGCCGGCCACCCAAAAAACTACTGAAAAAGAGAACAGAAGGGGAAGTAAAGCGAAATGGGCTGTGACGGCAATATAAGCCCCGATAGGCGCCAGGGCGAGGCCCAGTCCGAGAAAAAGATGGGAAAGGGCTGTAAACCTTTTCGTGAAACTGTATCCCATCACCACCAGTAAAGCAACAGGGGAGAGAAAGAAACAAAGAATATTCAGGAGACCGGCTGCAGCCATGAAAAGCAAGGCATTGATGATAATAAATGCCAGGGCTGCAGTCTTGCTGATAATCTTCCGGGGCATTTCGCGGCCTGAAGTACGGGGGTTCCTTAGGTCAATTTCCAGGTCGGCATAACGGTTGAAGGCCATGGCTGTGTTCCTTGCAAAGAGCACACACAATATGACAAGGAGAAGTTCCCTGATGCTGATGATCATTCCTGTTTCCTTAAAGGCAAGGAACAATCCTATCATTGCAAAAGGCAGTGAAAAGAGAGTATGATGGATCTTTACGAGGGAAAAATATCTGCCAATATTCTCAAATTGTTTTTGCACGAAATCGATTTTGCTCCTGCAAAATTAGTAAAAGAGTTTGCTTTAGGGCTATTCAGATAAATTTGCAGGCCGGTTTGTGTAACTTAAATGCACAATAATCGTCAAAAGAAATGGTTATATTTTTATGGGCAGGTTAAAGGAGGCTGTTTCAGCTTATATCAGATATCGCTTATCGGTTCAGTCAAAATTCAGCCTTCATTCGCCTTTTATTTATAAGTTCTGGGCAGGAGTGCTGAAGGATCATACGAATTATCCGGCTTACCGGGAAGTGGAAAGGTTCAGGAATGAATTGCTCAGCAACGAAAAGATAATTAGAAGAACTGATTTCGGAACAGGAGCAGGTGGTTCATCTCCACCTACTTCAAATGTAAAGGTAAAGGAGCTTGCACGCAGATCTCTTGTTTCAGTTAAAGAAGCGCGGTTTTTGTATAAGCTTGTTAAAGATCTTCAGCCCGATACAATACTTGAATTAGGGACTTCACTCGGGTTGAGTTCACTGGTCATGACTGAAGCGGCACCCAATGCAAGGATAATAACAATAGAAGGCTGTAATGAAACAGCTGCCATTGCACGTTTTAATTTTGAAAAAGCACACAAAAAAAATATTACGGTTCTTTCAGGGACCTTTGATGAGAAGCTTCCTGAAGCTCTCGGGCTTATCCCAAAACCTGATCTTGTGTTTTTCGACGGGAACCACAGTAAAGAACCCACCCTGAATTACTGGAGAAAATGCCTGCCCCACCTTCATACCGGGTCTGTGGCGATTTTTGATGATATTCACTGGTCAGGAGAGATGGAAAAAGCCTGGAAACTCATTATTGCCGGGCCGGAAGTGAAGGTCAGTATAGACCTTTTCCAGCTGGGTATAATATATTTTCGTTCAGAACTAAGTAAAGAAGATTTTGTACTACGATTTTAACCTTTTATCTTTGATCCATGGAAAAAGAGATCATTCGTCTTGAAAAACTTGTAAAAAATTACAAAGTGGGCACTATGGTTGTTGAAGCCCTGCGCTCTATCTCATTAGTCATAAGGAAAAATGAATTTGTAGCTGTCATGGGGCCATCCGGCTCCGGCAAATCTACCCTTATGAATATTTTTGGCTGCCTCGACACGCCTACCAGCGGAGACTATATGCTGAACGGTCATGATGTCAGCAAAATGGACGATAACAACCTCGCTGAAATAAGGAACCGTGAAATCGGTTTTGTGTTCCAGACTTTTAACCTCCTGCCTCGTTCCACGGCACTCGAGAATGTCATGCTGCCGCTGATTTACGCAGGTTATGGTAAAGCAAGGCGATTGGAAAAGGCAACCAGCGTTATTGAAGAAGTGAAATTGACGGACCGTATGACCCATAAACCGAATGAACTTTCGGGAGGTCAGCGTCAGCGCGTTGCCATAGCCAGGGCTTTGGTCAATAATCCTGCCATCATACTTGCCGACGAACCCACGGGGAACCTTGACTCAAAGACGTCTATAGAGATTCTCGGATTACTTGAGGAAATCCATCGCAAGGGAAATACCGTCATCATTGTTACCCATGAAGAAGATATTGCCCTGCATACTCACCGTATTATCCGCCTGATCGACGGCAAGATCTCATCCGACGAACCAAATAAACATATAAAGACCATTGCCGACTATCAGTTTGCATAGGCCTTTGATATAAAGTCTGAGCATGCCAAAAGAAGTTAACTATAAAAAACTTTTCGATTCATTCAATCGCCTGAATATCATGATCATAGGTGATGTTATGGTGGATTCATACCTCTGGGGAAAAGTTGAAAGGATCTCACCTGAAGCGCCTATTCCGATCGTCGCCCTGAGAAAGCGGGAACACAGGATGGGAGGAGCAGCCAACGTTGCAATGAATATCAGGGCCATGGGCGCCAAACCTATTTTATGTTCGGTGATCGGCACAGATGATAAAGGCGACATTTTCCTGGAGCTGATGAAAAAAGAGAAGATGAATGCATCCGGAATTGTCAGGAGCCAGAGAAGGATCACAACGACAAAATTCAGGATATTCGGGAACGCCTATCAGCTTCTGAGGGTTGATGAAGAAGTCGAAGATGATCTTGTGCATGCCGATTACCTTACACTCTCAAGGGTTATCGACCGCATCCTTGAGACCGAGAATGTCCATTGTATTATATTCCAGGATTACAACAAGGGTGTTCTCACTCCCAAGCTGATCCAGGAAGTAATTAAAAAAGCCCGCAAACGGAACATACCCACAGCGGTTGACCCCAAGAGGAAAAACTTTGACGCATTTTCAAATGTGACTTTGTTCAAACCTAACCTGAAAGAACTGAAGGAAGGTCTGAAGATCGAACTGGATGCTGAGGACAGGGATACTATCATTGAAACAGCACAGGCACTTAGAGAAAGGATCAGGTGCGATTACGTGATGACCACTCTTTCCGAACACGGTATGCTGATGAGTATGACAGACAGGATGGACCAGAAGAATCTTTTTATTCCTGCCCATGTCAGGTCGATCTCCGATGTGAGCGGGGCAGGGGATACCGTGATCAGCGTGGCTTCCCTTTGCCTGGCGGCACAGCGCTCTCCATATGAAATAGCCTATATTTCGAATCTGGCCGGAGGACTCGTTTGCGAGGAAATAGGCGTGGTTCCGGTCAGCAAAGACAAACTTCTGAGGGAAGTCCTATCCCTTTTGTGACCATGGATCCCGATGCCGATGTCATCATTTCAGGAGCCGGTCCTGCAGGTACAATAGCCGCCTGGCATCTGCAGAAATCGGGGATCCGGACCTTAATCTTTGACAAGTCTTCTTTCCCCCGGTACAAGGTTTGCGGAGCCGGCTTAACACATAAAATTCTTTCTGTTATCCCTTTTGACATAAGCCCGGTGATCCATACGACCATTCGTTCATTTCGTTTTTCATCCGGCTTTACGGATGTTTTTACGCGAACAAGTGAATTTCCTTTAATGTATTGCACGATGAGGGATGAGCTGGATGCTTTTTTACTGGCAAAGGCGGAAGAAGCGGGCGCAAAGATAATGACGGATGAAAAAGTCATTGAACTTAAGCAGGATGACAAAGGGGTGATGGTAAAGACCGCGAAAGGCGAATACCGTTCCATGTTTCTGATTGGAGCAGATGGTGCATCAAGCCGGGTAGCAAGAACATTTGGGTTGAACAGCAGCATCGAATGGGGTATTGCATGGGAAGCCGAGGTAACCTCAACGCCCGAAATGATTCAACAATATAAGGATACGGTATTTCTCGACTGGGGGACCTTTCCAGGAGGCTATGCCTGGATATTCCCGAAAAAAGATCATTTCTCGATAGGAATTGGCGGCCCTGCACATATGGCAAAAAAAATGCCTGCTTATTATGAAAAATTTCTTGTTTCGGCGGGCATTCCCGTTTCAGAAACGATTTCGAACCGCTCACATCCTTTACCAGTCCGTACGCGACAGGCTGTTTTCCATTCCGGCAGGACTCTGATAGCCGGTGATGCCGCAGGTCTCACCGATGCATTGACAGGTGAAGGGATTTTCTGGGCTGTGAAGAGCGGGATGATGGCTGCGGAAGTGATAAGACAAAGGATGGACGGGGAAATTTCCGACCTTGCATTATATTCCGGAAGGATCAATTCGGAGATCTTACCCAAGTTGCTTGAGGCGAAGAATATAGGCGCACTGTTCAATGCAATACCACTCAGAATTCATCACTGGGTGAGAGACAATGAGCGGGTATGGAGGGCGTTTCAAAAAGTACTCAGGGGTGAACGTACATTTACTGACGTGCCCCGGGCTTTCGGAAAGTGGCAGCCGTTATGGAAGCCGGTCTGCATACTGGCTTATGTCATCCAGAGACTAAAAGAAAAGAAATACATGAACCATGCCTGATACGGAAAAGACGGTTCTGATCACCGGGGCAGGGAGGGGCCTGGGTAAAGCCCTCACCCTTACGTTTCTTTTAAAGGGATGGAAAGTCATTGCTACCGATATTAAAGAACCTGTATTCGATGATCCCGGGATCCCAGGATTGCTGAAAGATCAGCTCTTCCTTAACAGCCATGTAAGGTTGATGAAAATGGATGTCACCTCGGATGAATCTGTCGCTGAAGCATTCAACCTGCTGAAGGCTGAAAATATCAATTTAAGCCTGATCATTAATAGTGCAGGGATTGACAATTATTTTTTATTGTCAGAAGCTCCTGTAAGTGAATTCAGACATATCTTCGAAGTGAACGTTTTCGGCGGATACCGGGTGAACCAGGTTTTCCTGCCCTTACTCCTGAAACCGGGAGGACGGATCATACATATCGGCAGTGAGAGCCTGAACCTGACGATGCCTTTTATGGCGTACCCTCTGTCGAAGAGACTGGTTGAAGGATATGCGAAAGCGCTCAGGCAGGAATTGAGATTTTACGGGGTCGATGTGGTTGTCATAAGGCCCGGGGCCATCAATACCGAACTTCTGAAAACCGTTTCCGGGCTGGCTGCGAAGCCCGGAGCAGAGGCAGAAACAGACCCTGTTAAAGCAGCTTTTCAAAGCTTTGCAATCCAGGCCTCAAAAGAAATCGGGAAAGTGATCAGCCCTGAAAAAGCAGCAGAATTTATTTTCAGGGTATCATGTATCTCCCGTCCAAAGGCTGTATACCGGATCAACAATATGCTCCGGCTCAGGATCGCGGCCCTGCTTCCTTTCAGTCTGCTGGAAGGCATCGTGCATAAACGTCTCAGGAAAGCGAAACTATGAAGAAGGCTGCAGGAATATCAATTAATCTTGGGATATTGTTAGTCATTCTCCTCTCATTTTTTACATTTTCTGAACGGTTTTTCCCTCTTTTAAATTCAGATATGGCAGTCAACATTCTGATGACGCCCTCATTCTCACTTCCTCATGATATTTATTTCTGGGGGCAGGACCGTTCAGGAAATCTTATACCTATGCTGGCTCATTGCCTGTATATATTCACCGGATGGCAACCTGTGGTGCTCGTTTCAATCGTGCATTACCTTATCCTTGCTGCCGGGTTCTGGGCCCTGATGCGGTTTGTTAAAAGCGGCTATGGCCGTTTTATCGTTGCGTTGGTCTGGTTCCTGCCACCCTGGCATTTTATTGAATTTCTCCTGATACTGTATGGCATACAGGCAAGCTGTATGATCCTTGCATTGAACTTTCTTGACCGGTCGTTCGGCACAAGGGTACAATGGAAATGTATTGCATGGCTTTCCTGTTCCTGCCTTATGTTCATTGTTGCCGTTTGGGTTTCCGATATGGTTCTCATCAGCCTTATTGCTGTTCTCATGACAGCAGTTTTGTATTTAACAGCTGCGCGCAAAATTCCTGGAAGCTTACTCGTGTGGAGGGGGTTGCTGATCCCTGCTTTTTGTATTGTTTTCTGGACTTTTGCCGGATATCTTGTTTTGCATTATGCTAAAATGATTTCAACTCCGGTTCTGGCTTATGATAAGGGATTTGTTGCCGATTCCGCATCCATTTTATCAAGCCTGAACATCGTCATAACTTCAGTGTCAGGAGTTTTTCTTTTTTCTTCCGAAAGCAATATTGAAAGTGTGTTTGCCTGGGGTTTTTTTGTAAGCCTTCTTTTTGTTATCATTTCGAAGAAGCAATATGTTAAAACTTTTCCCGGAATTACCGAAAAACCCTGGTTCTATTTCTTTCTCTGTGACGCCCTGTTAACGATCATTGCCGTGATGTCTTCAAGCTGGGTCGCGGCCAATGGCTCGGGAAGGCGGTACTTCACAACCTTTTTCATTTCATCTTTTATCTGCCTGGTTTTATGGCTTGAAAATTTGCCAAATCAGAAACCAAAAAGAATATTGCAGCTTGCTTTGATGATAGTAATGATCACTGGCTCTTTAAGCGGGATTTTCAGGTTTTATTATCCTGAAATAAAGCCGTCGAGGATCCGTGTGATATCGGCGTTGAAGTCCCTGGGAAATATTGGTATCATTGCCGAATACTGGAATTCCTATATGTCGGGCAGCTCCGACCCTGTTCACATAAAAACAACACCCCACGAAAAGGATTATGTACGAAATCCTGACCTGGTCGAAGAAGTTCTTAAGCAACCAAAAATCTATCTGATCAAGGATGGCTGGCTTGATTCCTTTCCTGACACTATTGTACAGTTTCGAAAAACCCTGAGAAAGAAAGGTGCATGCATTCACATAGCCGATGCCTGGCTGAACAGATATGAGATCATTAAGCGATGACCGGCTGTTAATCTACATTTTTATGCAGAAACGAGTTTTCCGAACGGATCTCTATGTTTTTGTCAGCTGATTCGCTTAATGAATATGTCGGTGCATGTGGTTCAGATGAAGGAGCCACATCGAGGAGGTCAACATTCCTTCGTTTATAGGCAGGAACAGTCTCAAGTTCATAGATGTTCGAGGGGTCAATAGGAGTATGGCTCTTCAGTTTTTCACTAAGGGCCCTGAGTTTATTTACTCTTTCATTTGCCCGGTGGTCATGTTCTTCCTGGGAAGGATTATGTGAGGGATGCTCCAAAGGCCGGGTCGTTATGGAAAGTGCGGGTCCTTCTGAATGTTGTGGAATCACTTCATTAACGATTTCATGCTCACTGATGCTGACTGTTTCGCTGACAATAGTCTCAGGCTGAATAAAGACCCTGGGATTTTCAAGTGAAAATTCTATTGAGCGGGGGGAAGTGTCGGCGCTGAGTTCAACGGATGCTTCCATTACAGGCACGGGCTCAACGGCCAGGGGTTCAGGGATTGGAGTGATCAGTGAGAATTCTTCAGTTTCAACTTCGGTTTTTGGTTCAGGATAAATTATACGCTGTTCGATTATACGTTTTTCGACCCTGGGTTCCACATTCTGTCCGTAAAGAGGATGAACTTTCACATCCTGAGGCCTGGCAGGGTCTTTCTGCCTGTGTTCAGGATCAAAGCCGGTGGCAATGATCGTGACACTGATATTTTCAGCCAGGTTGTTGTCGACACCCGTTCCCCAGATGACTTCAGCTGAAGACTTGGTCTTCGCCTGGATGTAATCGGTGATCTCAGTCACCTCATCCATCGTGATTTCATCTGTGCCGCTGGAAATATATAAAAGGAGGCTGCTGGCCCCTTCAATATCGTTATTATCAAGAAGGGGAGAGCTCAGAGCCTCTTCAACTGCACGGAGAGCACGATTCTCGCCGCTGGCTACGCCTGTCCCCAGGATTGCAACACCACTGTTTTTCATTACCGTCTTCACATCTTCAAAATCTACGTTGATGTGCCCGGTAACTGTGATGATCTCAGCTATGCCTTTGGCTGCGGTGGTCAAAACGTTATCAGCTTTTTTAAATGCTGCCGATAATCTCAGATCGCCGCATAATTCCCTGAGTTTGTCATTGCTGATGATCAGCAAAGCATCGACTTGTTTTTTAAGCTGCTGAAGTCCTTCTTCAGCGTATTGCTTACGCTTTCTTCCCTCAAAAGCAAATGGGATGGTGACTATCCCGACAGTGAGGATGTCAAGTTCCTTCGATATCTGGGCAATCACAGGGGCGGCTCCCGTACCTGTGCCGCCTCCCAGACCAGCAGTTATGAAAAGCATTTTCGTACCCTTATCCAGTATGTCCCGGATATCAGCCGCATTCTCGAGGGCTGCATTCCGTCCGACCGATGGAACGGCACCGGCGCCAAGTCCACTGGTAAGATTTGCTCCCAACTGGATCTTCGTAGGGACGGGACTGGATTCCATCGCCTGGGCATCAGTGTTGCAGATAATGAAATCAACACCAACAATTCCCTGGTTGAACATATGTGTAACAGCGTTGCTGCCACCACCGCCAACACCTATAACTTTTATTATTGATGACTGGTTCTTAGGTAGATCGAACTTTAAAATTTCGCTCATGTCGTAATAATTAGATCCGTTTAAAATTAAATAATAGGACTGCCCGTTTTTTTTCGTTTCTTGTTTTTTATTAACAGAATGATTGTTAATAGCGTACTTATTCAATATCTTCCTCGAATAAGCCCTTTATTTTATCAAGGAAAAGTTCAGGAAAAGACCTTCTCGCTTTCGAGGGATCCTTAACCTTTTTTTCTTTTATCTTTTTTTGTTTGCCCGGTTCAGCTTTCGGTTCTTCGGGCTCCTCTTCAATATCTTTCAGCTTATCCTGCTCCTTCTCGTAGCGATCGATACCGATTTCAACGAGACCGACACCGGTAGCATACATCGGACTTGCCATTTCAGGAGGAATTTCATTGCTGAGGTGTTCATTCGGATAACCGATACGCGTATCAAAGCCGGTGATGAATTCAGTGAGCTGGGCAATATGTTTCAGCTGTGCACCTCCGCCTGTAAGCACGATCCCGCCAAGAAGTTTTTTTTCATACCCCGAATTTTTAATCTCATAATAAATATGCTCTATGATCTCTTCCATACGTGCCTGGATAATGCTGGCAAGGTTCTTAAGGCTGATTTCCCTGGGGGGACGGCCACGGAGACCGGGAATTGCAACGATTTCTTCCTCTTTATTCTCACGTGCCAGTGCAGATCCGAATTTTATTTTCAGCTCTTCTGCATGCTTTTTGATAATGGAACAGCCTTCTTTGACATCATCGGAAATGATTTCCCCGCCAAGAGGAATAACCGCCGTATGACGGATTATCCCTTCGTGGAAAATGGCAATATCGGATGTCCCGCCGCCTATATCGACAAGGACCACACCGGCTTCTTTTTCATCTTCACTTAACACTGCATCTGCAGAGGCTATTGGTTCAAGAATAAGTTCCACAACCTCCAAGCCTGCTTTCCGCACACATTTATAAATGTTTTTTGCTGCGGCTGTCTGGCCGATGATAATGTGGAAATTGGCCTCAAGCAGCCGTCCGTTCATGCCTTTTGGCTTTGAAATACCGTGCTCTCCGTCAATACTGAATTCCTGGGCGATAACGTCAAGGATTTCTTCACCCGGGTTCATGTTCAGGTTGTACATGCTGTTGCAGAGTTTATTGACATCCTCCTGACTTATCTCGGCATCAAAATTTTCACGGATCATGCTGCCCCTGTGCTGAAGGCTTTTGATGTGCTGACCCGCGATACCGACATTTACATACTTGATATCAACGCCAGATTTTGCCGAGGCTTCAGCAACGGCCTCGCGTATCGACTGAACAGTGTTTTCAATATTGGCTACAACCCCCCGCTTGACACCTATGCTGGGGACTTTCCCGTAGCCGAGTATTTCAATTTTTTGATGTTCGTTTTTACGCCCTACGATTACAGCGATTTTCGTTGTTCCAATGTCGAGACCGACAATGATTCCTGAGTTTTTCATAAGCTATTAAAGTTTTGAACACACCACTTGATTTTTATACTTTATGTTGATATAGTTGTATTTATTCCATCCCATGATATTGAGGCCCTTTTTATAAAAGGCGAGAAGCTTTTTGAACTTTTCATCAAGATTTTCAGCCGGTCCGAACATGATCACATGGTTACCGACTTTTGGCACCAGTTCGAATTCCCGGGAAGGTGTCACATATATCTGGTCTATCTCAGCTTTAAGAAATCTGCTGCGGTTGATGTATAATGCGAGCTTGTAGAGTTCGAGCAGGAGAGTGTCGGCCGGACCAAGTGTATCTATTATCGTCGGCGTTTCTATTTTGAAACTTGTATTGGCAATGTAGGAATGTGAAATGTTCCCGCTTGCAACCAGAACCCTGGCAGGGAAGAAAGGATTCGGAGGCAGCAAATGACCTGATTCGTCAACATAGAACGTCTCATATTTGCTGTTGATGATGCGGAGTATAGGTTCTCTTTGTTTAACCTCGGCAAAGATATTGCCATCTAGGCTTTCATAAATATGGACTTTCTCAACATAAGCCTGAGACTTGATCGAATTCTCGATCTGCCGTATATTAATCCATCCCATTGGCTTTCCGCTGATTCTTCCTGTACTTCTGCGAACCAGGGAATCAATGTCTTCTTTCGTTACCAGCTTATCGGCCTTGCCATAATCCATCATAATGTAGATCCTCCTGCAGGGCCTGTAATATTGTTCGAAACTTGTAAAACCAACCAGCACGCAGGCTCCTGCTATTAACAGCACCCACATTGAAATACCTGCTATTTTCCAGAATTTTTTCATGTCTCAAATACTGTTCTGATAGGTTGAACCAACTGGTCGATATCTCCAGCTCCCAATGTGAGCAGGATTGCAGGCTTTCGCTGTTTCAGGTATTTTACAAGCTTCTCTTTCTCTATAATTACTTTATTCCTGGTCTGCAGTTTTTCGAGTATCAATTTACTGCTGACTCCTTTTACAGGTTTTTCCCTTGCAGGATAAATATCAAGTAAAATGACCTCATCCAACAGATCAAGGCTCAAAGCGAATTCCTTAGCGAAGTCACGGGTGCGGGAAAATAAATGAGGCTGAAAAACCCCGATGATCTCTTTGCCTGGATACATCACTCTCACGGCTTCAATGCAGGCTCTGAGCTCTTCCGGGTGATGGGCATAATCATCGATATAAACAAAATCGTGCTTCCTGATCTGGAAATCAAATCTCCTTACAACCCCCTGGTAAGAGTGTAACGCCTTCGCAACCTGAGATCTGTTTATGCCCGTGAGGAAGGCTGCGGAGGTTGCTGCAACAGCATTCTCGAGATTAAAAAGTCCAGGCAATCCAAGAACCAGGTCCTTCCATACATCATTCGGGCTGCAGAAATCATAATGATAAACGCCACTTTTTATTACTGCTCCTGTTGCCCTGAAGTTTTTCGAATTCGTGGTTTTTGAGGAATTCTTCGTATCCACCGAATAGGAAAATACATTGTATGCGGAACTCCCGACAGGTTTTATCTTAACCCCTGCTTTCAGGATCAGAGACCCGCCTTTCCTTATCTTTCCCGTGAACTCTTCAAAAGACGCAAGCATTTCCTTATGCGTGTTGTAGATGTCGAGATGGTCAGGATCGGCAGAAGTAATGATGGTAATATCGGGGTTCAGCTGAAGGAATGAGCGGTCAAATTCATCGGCCTCAACAACACATACCGGTGGTTTTGACCCGGAGGTCTCAATAAGGAAATTGGTTCCATAATTCTTTGAGATACCTCCAAGAAAAGCAATATGCGGGATACCTGCGCTTCTCAGAATATGGGCAATGAGAGTGGAAGTGGTTGTCTTCCCGTGAGTGCCTGCAACAGCAATGGTTATAAAGTTTGAAGAGATCATCCCCAATACCTCGGAGCGTTTCATCATCCTGATCTTTTTTCTCAGGATAAACCTGTATTCTTTCTGTTCTTTCGGGATAGCCGGTGTGTAAATTACAAGTTCTGTATCCCTGGGAATGAGATTTGTGTCCTCAACAAAATGAATATTGATGCCTTCGCGCGACAGCTGGTCCGTCAAGGCAGTGGATGTTTTATCGTACCCGCTCACTTTTGCTCCGAGATGTATGAAATACCTGGCCAGAGCGCTCATTCCAATCCCTCCGATCCCTAAGAAATAAACCGATGAAAATTCTTCAGCTCTCATTTGTTTTATTCAGCCTTTCCGTGTTGAATTAATGCCAATGCCTCAGTAGCAATTTTTTCAGCGGCAGCCGGAACTGCCATTGAAAGTATATTCCGTTTCAGTTCCTCCTGCAGGCCCTTGTCGGCTATCAGCTTTGTAAGTGTATCGGGAAGATTCACCTCAGCCTCACTATCCTTCAGCAGGATTGCGGCTCTTCTTTCCGAAAGTGCCAATGCGTTTTTAGTCTGGTGGTCTTCAGCCACATTGGGTGAAGGAACCAGGATGACCGGCTTACCCGCAGCGCATAATTCGGAAATTGCTATCGCCCCTGCCCTGGAGATCACCACATCAGCTGCGGAATAAGCAAGTTCCATTCGGTTTATGAATGCATGCAGACGGATGTCGCTTTTCTCATTGTTTATGCCGGAAGCATTTAACTCATTGCTGAGATTCTCAAAATAATTCCTTCCGCATTGCCACAGCCATTGTATGTTTCCTGCAGGCTTGCCCGAATTGATGCAGTTCAGGACACTGCGGTTTATCGTCCCGGCCCCCAGGCTTCCCCCAATCACCAAAATAGTAATCTTATTTTCTGCAAGTGTGAATTCCTTCAGCCCTTCGTTCCTTTTATCCTCCAACCCTTTCATATCCTGCCTGATCGGATTCCCCGTCAGCACAAGTTTGTCTTTTGGGAAATACTTCTCCATGCCTGAATAAGCTACGCATATTTTCTGGACTTTTCCGGCCAGCATGCGGTTGGTAATCCCCGGGAATGAATTTTGTTCCTGAATAAGAGCCGGGATCTTCATCGCAACTGCGGTCCGCAAAACAGGCCCGCTTGCATAACCACCAACACCAATCACGACATCCGGCCTGAAACCCGCAATTAATTTCCTGGCCCTGATCATACTGGCCATCAGCTTGAACGGGAAACTCAGGTTCTTCAGGGTAAGCCTTCTCTGGAACCCGGCGATGGTCAAACCTTCAATACGATAACCGGCTGCCGGTACCTTCTCCATCTCGAGTTTCCCCCTGGCTCCAATAAACAGAAGATCAGCATCGGGCCGCTTTGCCTTTATTGCATTGGCAATTGCAATAGCAGGGAACACATGTCCTCCTGTACCTCCTCCGCTGATGATGATTTTTGTCATTTCAACATTTATCTAAACCGGGACCGGTTCTGTAATCATTTTATTTTCGTGATCAGTAAGTATTTCCACTTCCGTCCCGTTTTGCGTGTCGATCTCGGTCATCCTGCTTACGCTCAGAATTATCCCGATGGCAATACTGGTGAACCAGATCGAGGTGCCTCCCATACTGATCAGAGGCAGGGTTTGACCGGTTACCGGGAATAGGTTCACCGCCACAGCCATATTGATCATTGCCTGGAATACCATGCTGAACCCAATCCCCAGGGAGAGCAGGGTCCCGAAATTTCCCTGGCATTTGCCTGCTATCCGGATCACACGGAAAAACAGGATAAGATAGAGCAGCATCACAAAGCTGCCCCCTATCAGACCGTACTCTTCAATAATAATTGCGAAAATGAAATCGGAATAGGGATGGGGAAGGAAATTCCTCTGAGTGCTCTTACCCGGTGATTTCCCAAAGATCCCTCCGGAAACAATGGCGATCTTGGCCTGGTCAACCTGGTAAGTGGCATCCGTACTGGCCTTCTCTTTATTGATAAAATGTTCCACTCTTTTCACCCAGGTTTCGCCCCGGGGGAACAAATGAGGGAATATAATGGCAATTCCAAAGATCATAACTACCGAAACAAAACCCAGGCCAATGAGAGAAAAAATATATTTCAGGCTGATCCGGCCAATGAACATCAGGATCATGCAGGTGACAAATAAAATAGCTGCCGTGGAGAAATTCGCAGGCAATATCAGTATCGTGACAGCAATAACCGGAAGCAATACCGGTAAAAAGCCTTTTCTGAAATCTTCAACAAGTTCCTGTTTTTTGCTTAAAACCCTGGCCAGGTACATGATAAGAAAAAGTTTTGCCATATCGGAACTCTGGAAGGTCAGGTTGACGATCGGTACTGTAAGCCAGCGGTTGGCTTCGTTCAGGTTGGTCCCGGAGACCAGGGTAAATGCGAGTAATGGGAGAGTAAGTATCAGCCCGATCTGTGAAATCCTTGAGAAATACGTGTACTTGATAAGATGGGTAAGGTACATCAGCCCAAAACCAAGACCCAGGATGAGCAAATGTTTCATAAGATAATACTCGGTGTTCCCATGCTGTTTTTTATATGCAAGAGTTCCTGTTGAACTGTAAACAGCCAGCAATGAGAATATCGACAAGATGATCACTACGATCCAAATGACTTTATCTCCCTTTATGTTTTTAAATGAGCCGACCATCACACTTTTTTAAAGATCCTTAACTGCTTTTCTGAAGGCAATGCCCCTTGCTTCATGGTTGACGAAGATCTCATCTTCCCTGCATCCCGGTGAGAATAAGGCAACATCGCCTTTCGTACCAAGGTAATATGCAGCTTCCACAGCTTCTGCCATCGTATAGGTGTCGGCTATGGGTATTTCAAGATCGCTGAAAGTCTCATGAATAGCTGCATTCCCGGAACCAAGACAAATAATGGCCTTCACCTTCTTGACAACAACGGCTTTAAGGAATTCCATTTCCTTTCGGGAACTGCCTCCTCCCGCAATCCAGATCACAGATTTCGACATTGTTTCCAGCGCAAACCATGCACCGTTCAGACTTACTGACATTGAATCGTTAATGAATTCAATGCCATGAATATTTGCCACGAATTCCAGCCTGTGCTCGGTATTACTGAAATCAGAGAACCATTCCCTGAAACAGGCCTTCCTCGCCTCCCGGATACGGGAAGAAACAGTGGCGGCCAGATTCTCAGAAATATTCGTGTTTCCTTGTAAAGCCAGGGATTCTAAAGTCATAGTATTTTATTTTAGTGATATGTTGTTTTAATAGCTTCCGGTCACATCTTCACATCGCCGCTACGGTGTCGCTGCGCTCCACCTGAGGCGGCTTATGTGAAATGCTCCCTTCAATAATTTTACTTATCATTATCTTATTTTCAGAGTAACAATGCTAAGCACCGCAAGCATGATCCCAACGATCATAAACCGCATTACAATTTTCGCTTCATGGTATCCCAGTTTTTGATAATGATGATGAAGGGGCGACATTTTAAAAATCCTCCTCCCTTCGCCGAATTTTCGTTTCGTATATTTAAAATAACTTACCTGCATCACCACCGAAAGGTTTTCTGCCAGAAAGATCCCGCAGAAAATGGGAATCATGATCTCCTTGCGGATGATGATGGCAAAAACGGCTATGATCCCGCCCAGTGCAAGACTTCCTGTATCTCCCATAAATACCTGGGCGGGGTAGGAATTGTACCATAGAAAACCTATACAGGCCCCGACAAACGCTGCAATATAAATGGCCAGCTCGCCTGTATCAGGGATATACATGATGTTGAGGTAATCGGCGAAATTCGTATTACCCGACACATAAGCCAGTACTCCCAGCGTTACTCCAATAATGGCCGACGTTCCGCTGGCGAGCCCATCGAGCCCGTCGGTCAGATTAGCTCCGTTGGAAACCGCGATGATGATAAAAATGACAATAGGAATAAATACCAGCCATGTCCACTTCTTTGCTTCCGGACTGATCCAGGAAATGAGCCAGCTGTAGTCGAACTCGTTATGCTTTATAAAAGGGATGGTGGTTTTTGTCGACTTGATCTCGGTCTTCGAAAAAGGACTGATCCTTTCAGAGGCATTTTCAACTTTGAAAATATCCTGGGACGGAACATAAGCCTGGTTCTTTGTCTTTTCCCTGATCACGACCCCTTCGCTGAAATACATTGTGAAGCCCACAATGAGTCCAAGCCCCACCTGGCCCATTATCTTCAATTTGCCGGGCAGCCCTTTTTTGTCCTTCTTGAACACCTTGATATAATCATCAAGGAAGCCGATCAGACCAAGCCAAACGGTTGCAACGAGGATAAGGATAATATAAACGTTGTGAAGTTTTGCGAAAAGCAGGGTGGGTACAACGATCGCAGCAAGAATGATCAGTCCGCCCATCGTAGGCGTTCCCTGTTTCGAGACCTGCCCCACAAGGCCAAGGTCCCGAATCGTTTCTCCCACCTGTTTTTTTGTAAGGAACCCGATCAGCCTTTTCCCGATGATCATCGAAATAAACAGGGAAGCGATCAGGGCAATGGCGGCTCTGAAGGAAATATACTGGAACACGCCTGCACCCGGGAAATTGAATGCTTCATGCAACCATTTAAATAAATAGTATAACATAGGCTATGGTTTTAATGAAAATAATTCCTTCACTATTTCCCTGTCATCAAAGGGATATTTCACCCCTTTGATTTCCTGATAGGTCTCATGTCCCTTTCCTGCAATCAGTATAATATCATTTTCCCTGGCCAGGGTCACTGCTGTTTTAATTGCCTGCCGGCGGTCGGCTATCACTAAAACCTTCGGTGAATCTGCAGGCTCTATTCCTTTGATCATATCATCAAGAATGGCTTCGGGCTCTTCAAACCTGGGATTGTCGGAAGTAAGGATAAGCTGGTCGCTGAGGCGGGCCGAGATCCTGGCCATAACAGGCCTTTTAGTGGTATCCCTGTTGCCTCCTGCACCAACAACGGTTATCAGTTTCTCATTGTGCTGACGGATGTCGTTAATCGTTTCCAGTACATTCTTCAAAGCATCCGGCGTATGTGCGTAATCGACGATCGCTGTGATGTTCCCCTCACCGTTAATATAATTAAACCGGCCGTCGACAGGCGTCATACGGCTAAGTAAGGTCAGTACCTGCAAAGGATCCTGCCCCAGTAAAACAGCGGAAGCATATACCGATAATATATTATATGCATTGAACGAACCAATAAGCCGGAACCAAACATCCTGCCCGTCAATATTCAGATGCAGGCCGATGAACTGGTTTTCTATTATCCTGCAGCGGAAATCAGCCATTGACAGTAAGCTGTAAGTGAATTTTGAAGCTCCGGTGTTTTGGAGCATGACGTCGGCATTTTTATCATCCTTGTTCACCAAAGCAAAAGCTGTGTCGGGCAAATTGTCAAAAAAGCTTTTTTTGGCCCTGAGATAGGCATCAAATGTTTTATGATAGTCAAGGTGGTCATGGGTAAGGTTTGAAAAAACACCCCCCCTGAACATTAGACCGGCAATGCGTTTCTGATCCACAGCATGAGAACTCACTTCCATAAAGCAGTATTCACAGCCTTCTTCACACATTTCATTGAGCAAGTGGTTGATCTGAACAGGATCTGCCGTGGTATGGGTTGCCTTAACCTCACGCAGGTTCACAAGGTTCCTGATCGTGCTCAGTAAACCTGATCTATATCCGAGCTCTGTGAACAACCGGTGTAAAAGGGTGACCGTGGTTGTCTTGCCGTTCGTACCCGTAATGCCTATAAGCTGCAGTTTATGGGATGGATTGTCATAGAATTCCGAAGCCATGTAAGCAAGAGCGAGTGCGCTGTCGGAAACAATGATCCGGGTAATCTGAATTGATATTTCCGCAGGCTCCGATTCACATATTACTGCTGAAGCGCCTTTCTCAATGGCCATATCAATAAAATCATGGCCGTCGGAAACACTTCCTTTGATTGCAAAAAATACATCGCCTGTTGTTACCTGTCTTGAATCGAACTGCAGGGATCGGATCAATATATCGGTATCACCCCTGATGTCAAGAATGATCTTATTCGGCAGTAACCGGCTTAGCTTCTTCATGTTTGTGTTTTAGCTTTTGTAACGGGGCCCTGAAGATCAAGTACTACCGTCATCCCCTTATTTACAAGCGTTCCGGGTTTTACTGACTGATTTACTACAGAACCTCTGCCATTGACAACCACATTAAGTCCCTTTTGTTCAAGTATGAATAAAGCATCCCTGATACCCATACCGCTTACGTCGGGCATCAGGTTCCGTGAAACAGCCTCCGGATACAAAACAATCTTGTTCTCAGTCGGGATGACCTGTGTCCATTCAGCCCTCACATTGACTTTACTGACGCCGTAGCCCAGAGCATTATATACTTCCTGAAGGTCACTCTGCATACCGGCATGAGCAAAGGGCATCAGGCTGTTAACAGTATCTTTTTTAAAAGGGAACAGAATATCTTCCTGCATGGCATACAGCCGATCGGAGATCTCCCTGAACACAGGAGCTGCAACACTGGCTCCATAGTACTTGCCTTTCCTGGGATCAACGATGACCACCATCATAGTGAACCTGGGATCATTAACCGGAAAAAATCCCACAAATGATCCTTTGTATTTTACATTCCTCGTTCCCTGGTTGTATCCCCTGTTGTTTTGAGCAAGCTGTGCCGTCCCTGTTTTCCCGGCAATTCTGTACAACGGACTGTTGATTGCTGTGCCTGTACCACGCAGCACAACGCCTTCCATCATGATCCTGGCTTTTTCCACAGTTGATGGTGAGACAACCTGGGGGTTGAGTACTACGGGGTTGAACTTTTGCACTACATCGCCGTTTTTCAGGATCTCCTTCACAAAAAGCGGCTTTACCATTTTCCCGTTATTGGCAATTGCATTATATAAAGTAATCAGGTGTATCGGGGCCAGGGAAACTTCATAGCCATAGGCAATCCAGGGAAGGGAAAGGTCTGACCAGTACTTGCTTTTTGTATTCTTTATATACGGAGATCTTTCCCCGTCAATCTGAAGGTTAAGAGGGCGGTTGAGGCCGAGCCGGTAAAGCCCGTCGATGAATGTCTGAGGCTGAGACGAATAGATATTATAGATCATCTTTGCCGTCCCCACGTTTGAAGATTTTTCAAAAACCTGCTGGGCTGTCAGAGATCCCGCTCCCATATGATGCGAGTCTTCAATTTTATGTCCTGAGAAATATACGGTCCCGTTCCCGATCTGGATGGGTGTGTTAAGCTCGACCTTCCCGTCATCCAGTGCAACCAGGAATGAGGCCAGCTTAAATGTTGATCCTGGTTCGTTGGCTTCACCTATGGCATAATTAAACACTTCTTCGTAGCTGCCTTTTTTAGTCCTCCCCAGGTTCACCATAGCCTTGACATACCCGGTTTTTACTTCCATTACCACCAGGCAGCCATGATCAGCGCTGTCGGCAATCAGCTCTCTCCTTAAAGAGGCTTCAGCCATATCCTGGAGCTCAATGTCAATCGTGGTGACTATATCAAGCCCGTTCTGAGGTTCGATCTGGCTTTCTATGTCGACCGGCATCCAGTTACTGCCTCCAACCCGGCGCATCATCCTGGAACCACTTATTCCTTCAAGCTTTTTAGTGAATTTACCTTCAAGCCCTACATAAACTTTATTGTCGCCTTCGCCCTTTTCATAACCAATGATCCTGCGCGCAAGTGATTTGTAGGGAAGCTCACGTTCCCACTGGGGGATCACGATAAGCCCACCCTTGTATTTCCCCCTTCTGAATATAGGGAACCTGCGGATCTTTTTTAGTTCAGGATAGGTTACATCACGTTTGATAAGGAAATACCGTTCCTGGTTCCTGCGGGCTTCCCATAATTTTTCTTTAACCTGAACAGGGGATTTATCCGGCGATAGACCAGCCAGGCAAATGGCAAGTGAATCAACCCCGGTCTTAAACACTTCATCCGTCAGGGAATCTGCATTAAGATCCATGTGGAGTTCGAAGATTGGAACCGAAACTGCCAGAAGAGTCCCATCATCTGAAAGAATATTACCACGGATAGCTTCTATCGTAAATACCTTCATCTCCTGCTTTTTGGCCATATCAAGCAATTCCTTTTTTTCGAAATTCTGGATATAAAAAGCCCTTCCCAGTATAGCGAGGCCAAACAGCAATACCCCCAGATAAACAAGGTAAACTTTTGTTAATATGCCTTTCCTGACATCCTGGGTCATCAGTTTCCTGTTTGAATTGAGTCTCCTGAATAAAATATTTTATAAGGAGGGATTACGGTTTCCTTCAGACCAATGGCCTGGGTCCTTTTATTCAATTCCGAAAGCTTGCTTTCGAACATCAGTGATGAGCGTGCTGTAATGTATTCAAACCGCAGCTCCTTCAGTTCAGTCTTTGTCTTCTCAATCTCTTTATATATCCTTTCGGTATTGTATGTGTTGGCAATGTAAAACAGGGTCAGGACAGCCAGGTAGATCAGGAAAGGAACATTGCCGGCTACCGTCTTTTTTGACAGGTAATCCCCACCCAGTACATCCTGGACCCTTTTCCTGCCCCTGTGAGGCTTTTTTACCGGTTTCGTTTTTAAACGACCTTTCTCTTCATCTTCTTTCGGAATGCCGGCAACTTCTTCGCGGGTATCTTTTACACTGGAAATTTCATTCCATTCCGTCTCCACGGCATTTTCCCGCATCTGATTTCCTCTGAACTCCGTCATACTTTTTCCGCTACCCTTAGTCTTGCACTTCTTGCCCGGCTGTTTTCCTCAATTTCCTGTTCCCCGGCAACGACCGCTTTACGTGTTACCATTTTCCATGGAGAAAGCACATTGCCATAAAAGTCCTTCTTCAGTTCACCTTCAAAATTTCCTGTCCTGAAGTAATTTTTAACCATCTTATCTTCAAGAGAATGATAGCTTATTACGGCCAGCCTTCCATTGCTTTTAAGCACATCCAGGCATTGTTTGAGGAAGTCCTCAAGAACCTCCATTTCCTGGTTTACTTCAATTCGCAGTGCCTGAAAAACCTGCGCCAGGTATTTATTCTCTTTTCCCCTTTCGGCGCAGGTTTTCGCGATGGCAACAAGCTCAGAAGTGGATGTAATTTCTTTTTCTTTGCGGGCTGCAATTATTCTTGAAGCCAATTTTTTTGAGTTAGGAATCTCTCCGTAAACCCTGAAAATTTCCACTAGTTTCCCCTCCTGATGCAGATTGATAATAGTTTGAGCTGTTATGGGCTTACGGCAGTCCATGCGCATATCCAGGCTTCCTTCCGCCCGGGTTGAAAATCCCCTCGCCGGTACATCGATCTGGTGAGAAGAAATCCCCAGGTCGGCCAGGATACCGTCAACGGGAACCTGTTTGTGCAGGCGGAGGAAATTTTTTAAAAACCTGAAATTGTGACCAACAAAAGTGAAACGGGGATCTTCGAAGGCGTTTCTAGAAGCATCTTCATCCTGGTCAAAGGCAATTAACCTGCCGTTTTCAAGCTTGTTGAGGATTTCACGGGAATGACCGCCCCCGCCGAACGTTGCGTCAACATAGACTCCTCCCGGGCTGATGCCGAGAAGCTCAATGCTTTCGTTAAGCAGAACCGGCCTATGGTACATCGTCGCGACTGTCGCTTTTTTCCTGTTTGCCCATGACATCTTCGGCCAGAATTGAGAAATCTTCAGGCTCATCGGTCATGAGTTTTTCATACCTATCCCTGGCCCAGACTTCAATCCGGTTGGAAAATGCAAACAGGACGACATCGCGCACGATACCGGCATAACTTAACAACGACTTCGGGAGAAGAAGACGGCTGGCATTGTCAAGAGTGAGTTCCGTAGCACCGCGGTAAAAATACCTCGCGAAATCCCTGTTCTTGCGGTTATACAGGTTCAGACGGTTGATCTCTTCACTGATGCTTTTCCATTCATTCATTGGATACAACACCAGGCAGTTCTCAAACCCCCTGTTGATGACAAACCTGTCCTGTGCCTCCTGTGAGATCTGTTTTTTCAGACCTGACGGAAGAATCACACGGCTTTTATCATCAAGCCTGCATTCAAATTCACCGATAAGATTGGTTACTGGGGCCATTTTTTAATTCAACGGTGCTAAGATACTGTCAATTTTCCCACATTTACCCACATTCACCCACTCGTGTTAATAACTTCTTTTTATTAACAGTATTGTACGGCAGTTTTAAAAAATAGTTACGTTTTAAAAAGCCTATGGGAGTAAGGAAAGAAAAATAATGACGAAAAAAAGAAGTTTGGTGGGGGGATTTTATAAAAAGGTAATTGTTGACAAAATATGCGACCTGAATAAAAGGGATGCTGCCGGTATAGTTAAACTTACCCTTGAGCAAATCATGCAATGCGATTAATCATGCATGGTTCTGATGATAAGAAACTTACCCCTTGTTATTACAGAAGATGCCTGTTGGTATAGTTCGGCGATGTAGATTCCTTCAGGCAGGTCGTCAATGAAAAGCGCGGCCTGAGGTTTATATTCCGTCTGTCTGACTTCTTTGCCAAACGCATTGAAAAGGCGGAGTATGTATGGGCCTGTATTTCCGGATAAAGCATCCGTGAAGCTTTTCCCGTTTTTCAACAGTTCAATTTTAACTTCCGAACCAGCCGGATCGGGATATATCTTTAATGATACGACGGATTCGCCGGACACGTGTTCCTGTATACCCGGAATCCTGCCTTTCGTGAAATAATTCAAACCACCGCTGAAATTTCCGCAAACCAGGTCATTATATCGGGGATCACTTAAAGGTGAAAGAAACCCTGAAGATCTCCACCCGATGCGGAGACTGTCATCTGGCAAGCCAATAATGCCGTTCAGGGAATCAATTTCAGTGAATTTCCCGTTTAAATTGCCGTCAATGGCTGAATAAAGATGCATTTTCCCTTCATCGGATCCGCTGAGAAGGTAAGTGATGTTATTGTGTATGAAGAAATATGGCGTGCAATATCCGAAATAAGAAAGATTATGATTTGTTACATCAACCCCGCCGAGGCTGTCACGTGTAAAAGTGAAGGTGGGATTGCCTTCACTTCCTGCGTTCCTGAAATATTTGATGGTCCCATTCTGCTGTCCGACAACCAGGTCGGCAAGGCCATCATGATCCAGGTCGAAAAGCTGGGGAGCGCTGAATGCCCCGGTTTTTATTTGTTGGAAGTTTTTCTGCGGACTTCCGAAAACGGGAATCCCGGCGCTGTCGCCCCTGCCCTGGAAATAAATGAGGCTGCCATCCTCACAGCCGCAAAGCAGATCCATAATGCCATCGTTATTAAGATCGGAGAAGGCAGGATACAAGCCATGAATATGAAGCCTGGAAGCCTTGGCAAGGTCATTGGTGAGCAGCTCGAACTCAGGGGCTGTATTGTTTCCGGTGTTTTTAAGCCAGGCAATGGAAGAAGTATAGTATGATTGCAGAAAACCACCCTTGTAATCCGAGGAATCGTAGACTCCGTAATTACCCACTGCAATGTCAATCAGACCATCATGGTTCAGGTCAACGGGGACAGGATTTGAACCGGTCCCGAAATCCAGCATTTCCGATTGAAACACATTATCGGTCTGGAAAACAAAATGAGGGTTTGTATTGCTTCCGGTGTTTTTATAGAACCAGCAGCTTCTGGTATTTTCGGAATGGTAATAAGCCGGGTCAAAAGGCGAAACGACCAGGTCTTTTACGCCATCATTGTCGAGGTCCAGATATGACATTGCCGGAAATGAGAAGAGCCTGATACTTCTGTTATAGGAAGGGAAAAGCGTATCCTGGCTCACCATCAGTGCGGAGTCTTTTGTCCCCCCGTTTGTAAGTTCAATCAGGTTCGGGAAATCCACATCTCCCACGATAAGATCCGCCAAACCGTCTCCGTTCAGGTCATTGGCCATCATCGTGGAGCCGGTATGCTTCTTAGGGGAAAAGCCATCCGCAGAAACCAGATCATTCGTTGATGTGTAAGGGCATACGGCATTCAGGATAATATGATTCCCACCTTCGCTTTCCTTGAATTTTCCCCAGCAATGGTCGGTCAGGCGGTAATCGAGACTGTCACAGTTTTGAAACGTTTCTATAGAGAAGTTCTTATGATATTCGACATAGGCGCCGAGACCGAAAAAAGTCAGGAGATCAAGGTCGCCGTCCCCGTCAATGTCGGCTAAGGCCGGATAATCGGCAGAAGTTACCAGGATCCCGACAAAACCCGTGTAGTACCAGGATTGTAAAAGATCGGTCTGCAAGTGAAAACTAAGGCTGCCGGCCGAAGTATTTCTGAAAACTCTTACCCCCCCGTTTGCGTATGTGAAGATATCCATTTTCCCGTCGCAGTTATAATCAGCGGTGATCACCCATTCCTGCATCTCAGGAAGCCGGGATTCGTATTCAGGTGCATACCTGTAACTGATCTGTCCGCTCTCTCCCTGATTGATGAAGGTGAGTTTCCTGTTTCCGTGACGGTCAAAGATGAGAAGGTCGCTGATTCCGTCAAGGTTTAGGTCAATTGAACAGAACTGGCAGGAATTCAATCCGCCCGCCCATGTGTACTTCAATGTGCCCGGCAGGGACGACTGCCCGTAACCAAGCTGGATGCAGGCTAATATGATAAGCAGAGATACGAGATAGGGGATGAATCTCTTCATGGTAACAAGCTGAGTTTATACCCTGTTGTGGTTTCACAAAAATACCTAAGAATTAACTACTTTTGCTTTCAAATTTGATAAATGCCGAGAATTCTCGTGATCGATGATGAACAAAGTATCAGGAGCACCCTGAGGGAGATCCTGGAATATGAGAAGTTCAGGGTTGATGATGCCATGGACGGGGTCCAGGGCCTGAAACTTGCACGGGAGCATCATTATGATGCCATTCTTTGCGATATAAAAATGGCAAAGATGGATGGTATGGAAGTTTTAAGCCAACTCCTCAGCTTCTCAGAAACTCCGGTCATCATGATCTCAGGCCACGGGAATATCGAGACAGCGGTGGAAGCGATTCGCAAGGGAGCTTATGATTATATTTCGAAACCGCTTGACCTGAACCGGCTGCTGGTGACCCTGAGGAATGCGATGGATAAGGGCAGGCTCGTAGATGAGACCCGTCTTCTTCGAAAGAAAATCGGGATGAACTACGAAATGATAGGGGAATCGGAAGCCATGAAAGGCATTTGGGAGATGATCCGGAGAGTGGCGCCGACCGATGCGAGGGTGCTTATAACCGGGGAAAACGGTACCGGGAAGGAACTGGTAGCCCGTCACATCCATGCCCTGAGTAACAGGGCCGACGGGCCTTTTGTGGAAGTCAACTGTGCTGCAATCCCTTCGGAACTGATTGAAAGCAACCTCTTCGGGCATGAAAAAGGGTCCTTTACATCAGCTGTTAAACAGCATAAGGGTGATTTTGAACAAGCCGACGGCGGCACGATCTTCCTCGACGAGATCGGCGATATGAGCTTGTCGGCACAGTCAAAAGTTCTGAGGGCGCTTCAGGAAAACAAGATCACAAGGGTAGGAGGGGAAAAAGAAATAATGGTAAATGTGAGAGTAATTGCAGCTACAAATAAAAATCTGAAGGAGGAGATACTGAATAAAAATTTCAGGGAAGATCTTTATCACCGTTTAAGCGTGATTATAATAGATGTTCCCCCTCTCAGCAAAAGGCTGGACGACATTCCCACACTGGTTCAGTATTTTATTGCCCAGTACTGCAATCAGCAGGGAAAAGCTTTGCTGAATGTTCAGGAGGATGCAATGGAAGAACTCAGGAAAATGAAATGGACAGGCAATATCAGGGAGCTGAAAAATGTTGCTGAACGGCTTGTTATACTGTGTGATGGCAGTGTAAGCAGCGAAGACATCCGGCGGTACGCCAATCCTCTTTATGAATGAAGAAAATTCTCTATATTAAAAGCGGGAATACCACGTTTTATGCTATTGACCAGGCTATCATGGAAGAACGCTACCTCGTTGTTCCATACCAGCTGCGAAAGAGCCTCAGGGGTTGGCCGTTTATCCGCAGCATGTTCTTACTGTTGTTTTTTATCCTGAGAAACAAGAAAAAAGCCAGCGCTTTTATTACCTGGTTTGCCGATTACCATGCAGCCGTCATAGTATTCGTGGCCCGCCTGTTCGGGAAGAAAGCAATCATTTTTGCAGGAGGCCAGGAAGCCATCTGTTACCCTGAACTGAAAAAAGGTGTTTATTATAAACGATTCAGGGGCGTTTGTGTAAAATATGCGCTTCGTAATGCATCTCATATAATCCCTAACCATCAATCCCTTATCTGGCATGAGAATTTCTACTATTCTAAGGATGGCAAAAAGGATGGGATCAAATATTATATACCGGATATTAAAACACCCATGACGGTGATCTCAAACGGAGTTGACACTTCGAAGTTTTACCGTGACAGCACGATACCGAAAGAGGACGACAGGATACTTACAGTTGGCACCATGGGTGGCATCAGCGATTTTTTTAATAAGGGATTTGATTTATTCATTGAAATGGCCGGTCGGTTCCCCGAAAAGAAATTCACCCTGATTGGATTCAGGAAGGAGTTTATGCCATGGATAGAACATAATTACAAAATCAGTGAAATCCCTAACCTGGAGACCATTCTGTTCTATTGTCCCGATGATGTGCTTTTCATGAATTACAACAGGGCCAAGGTGTTTGTGCAGGCCTCGATAACCGAAGGCATGCCTTTCACCCTGAATGAAGCAATGCTTTGCGAATGCATCCCTGTTGGCTCTAATGTGAATGGTATCCCTGATGCAATAGGCGGCAGTGGTGTTATTGTAATGAAGCGTTCGGCGCATGATCTGGAAAAGGCTGTAAGGCAGGCATTACAATTAGACAGCGGTGAGGAAGCGAGGCAACGGGCGCTGGATAATTTTTCGATGCCAAAGCACAGGGAGAAATTACTGGATCTTTTAGGGCAAATACTATCCTGACATCCACAGACATTAATAAAACGAATATTATAACTAACAAGCAATGATCTCCAGGCAATTCTTCAAATCCTCTATGATTTACTCCATCATAGGTGCATTGCCTTATACAACGGGTGTTATACTGATCCCGTTTTTTACAGCCAGGCTGACTCCTGTTCAGTTCGGGATCAATGCGATCTATTTTACTTTCATGTATTTTGTTCAGCTTGTTGCCTCTGCCGGAATGGATACTTATGTAGGAGTGAATTATTTTCAGCAGAAGGATGATCCCCGTCGTCTAAGGGAATTCCTGGGCACGGTACTGATCGTTCTGATCACACTCGGCACTGCTATCATGTTCATCATGCTGATGGGGGGAAGCCTGTTATTCAGGGTCATTTTCAGAGGCGATACAGCCCTGCAGTTTTTCCCGTTTGGTATGATCACTGTGGTTACGGCTATTTTCAACGGTTTTTTTAAGACCTATTCGAACTTATTGGTCAACCAGCAACGTCCTGAAAGATTTTTCTGGCTGAATATTTCAAACTTTATCATCATTCTTGCAGCTTCGCTGGGTATACTTTATGCCTACCCTTATACCCTGAACGGGCCTATTATAGGCCGCATGGTGCCTGCGGTTATCTCCTGCCTGGCTTCGGTGGTCATGCTTACAAGGGAATACGGCCTGAAGTTCAGCCGCAAACATCTTGACGGCATGCTGGCCTTTTGCGGCCCAATGATTATTTATGGTGCAATGATATGGGTGGTGAATTATATTGACCGCTATGTGATAAAATATTTTATGATAGATCCCACTTATGTTGGAATTTTCGATTTTGCCGTAAAACTGAGTCTTGGGATCGGACTGCTTCATACCGGCCTTGTGAATACCATTCAACCGAAGGTTTTCAATATCTGGAAGGACAAGGGTCTGAAAGAAAGCACGCCTGAAGTAAACCGCTATTACAATGCATTTACAGCCATCACTCTACTGGTCCTGCCGCTTGTTACAATTGCAATTCCTCTCCTGGTTCCTATAGTGATTAAAAACCATATCTATTACCAGGCCTTTGCTTTCATTGGAATCCTCTGCCTGGGTTATGCAACAAGCCCGGCGTTTTATCTCTTCCTTGCACCCGTTTTTTATTTTAAAAAAACCAGGGTTTTGCCGAAGGTCTTTTTATACTCAGCCGCGATACAGCTTGTCATGAGCAGTTTACTGGTATGGAAATTCGGCCTTATGGGGGCGGTGTTTTCCAATTTTCTGATCAAGCCCATCCAGGCATTCTTTCTATACTTCGAAAGCCGGAAATTCTTTACCTATCACCTGAATAAGTGGAAGCTGATCTATCTGCCTTTCATCATTATTGTCACAGGGATCCTGCTTTATTGTTTCTCGCCCGACAAAACCGGCCTGATCCCCGGCTGCATTCAGCTAGTTATAACAATTGTTTTGGTTTATTTTTCCTATAAAAGGGAGTTGCTGAATATGGTTATACCGATTTTTAAAAGAAGAGCGGTTTAAGCTTATTCAACCTGGTATGCTTCAGCAACATCATGCCCGGCAACCCTGATGCTTGCATTCAATTCAAATCCCATCAGAAGTATGAACGAATTGGAATAGATCCACAGCATGATCACAAGCAGGGTGCCGATAGAGCCGTATAATGCATTATAACGGGAGAAATTATCCACATAAAAATTAAAACACTGGGTAGTCACAATAATGAGTAAGGTTGATAGTGTTGAGCCTGCTGAAATGAACCGGAACCTGTCTTTACGGGATGGAGCAAGGAAGTACATAAATGAAATTGCAAGAAACAAAACCGACAGGATAATCAGCCATCGTAACACCTGGAGCAGGAAGATAAAGAAATGTGCATCAACGATGAAATCGGGAAGTGCCAGTTTCAGCAGTGTAAATCCGAATGTCATCAATCCTATCGCAATGATCAGAAGAAAGGATATGATAATGACCAGGAAAAAGGCGACAATGTATTGTTTTACTGATGTCCTGGATTCGATGTCATGATATGTGTTGTTAAATGCTTCGATCAGGCTTTTTACGCCTTTCGTTGAAAAATAAAGGGCCAGGAAAAAGTTGAGGATCAGCACTCCGCTTCTAGGCCTTGTAATAATATCGGTGATGGTTTCCTGTACCGATGCCCAGGCCATGTCGGGCATGAAGTCCTCGATCAGTGTCAGCAGGGTTTGCTGAAAATTTGCGATCGGGATGAACGGGATGATCGAAAACAGGAAACAAAGGAATGGGAAAATTGCAAGGAAGAATGAAAACGAAATGGCCGAGGCCCTGGTTGCAATATAGCCCTGCTGCATTCCTTTGAAAAAGAAGCCGAATACATTGTAGAGGGGAAGCCCGTCAAAGCCCGGCAGAATGATCTTTTTGGAGAGTTTTATCAGGAACGTTATGAATTTCCAATTGAGAAATTTCTGCAACATATCTTATCAGGTTCAGACAAAGATAAGCAAAGCCGAAGAGAAGCAGGTTACTTGGACGCAGCTTTATGTTTGTTATAGTCTTTAAGCTCTTTGATCCTGTTCCGGGCATATGCACTGTACGACATCACCTGGGGCAGGTTCTGAGCTGATGCGGAATCGGTTGGCTTCATCTTCATAAACGCCTCATACCAGGGCAGGGCCATCAAGGGTTTGTGCAGGTAATAATCATACTGGTAAGCGATCTTGAAAACAACAGCCGGGTCCTTTTGGTCTGTATTATGCGCTTTTAAAAGAATTTCGAGAGCGGTATCAGGTTTTGAGCTTAAATTGTACGCCCCGGCCAGTTCGGCATAAAGTGTGAGAAGGAACTGTTCGGAAGGCATTATGATCTTCATTGTTTTCTGCAGGTAACACAGCCCGGTATCTGGGCTGAATGAGCGCATGGCCGAGACCCCGTAGTAGAAACAGACTTCCACGTCGGTGGTGTCCATAACATAGGCTTTCCTGAAGGAAGGAACAGCTGAGTCGTACATTTCAAGCTTATACCTGCAAAGGCCAAGGTATTTCAGGGTGAATTTCGAGTTGTCGCCCATCCGCATCGACCGCCTGAACCGTTCGGCCGAGCCCGGGTAGTCTTTAAGAAGGTAAGTGGCATAAGCGTTAAGGCGCATAACAGAATATGCCTTTGTGTTTTCCTTCATAAACCTTGCTGTAATTGAAACGGCTGAATCATAATCTTTATGGCGGATGAGGATGTTGGCTGCTTTTACCATGGTCCCTGCATCGGCAGGATTTATACGAAGTGCACGGTAATAGAAAAGCAGGGCTGAATCGGGTTTCCTGAGATCCTGGCAAACGTTGCCTATCTGTTTCAGCAGGTAAAAGGATGTGGAATCGTAACTGTAAAGCGGGATCAGCAGTTTAAATGCGGCAGGGTTATCCTCAGTCTGGGAATAAATGGCAGCCAGCTGTAAACATACAGATTCATTCAGGGAATCTTTTGCAAGGATCTTTTTATACCAGTGCACCGCCTGTTCAGTCTCGCCGGTCTGACGGTAAAGGCCGGCAAGCTTATTCATGATCCTGAGGTTGCTGCTGTCGGCATGCCAGGCGCGCAGGAAAAGATTTTCGGCTTCCTTAAAACGGAACAGGGCCGACATGGCCTCCCCTTCCAGGAGTATAATTTCGGTCAGGGTCGTGTCGGAAGAAAGTTGTTGTTCTGCAAGTAAGACAGCTTCTTTATACTGGTAATTTTCAATCAGGGACTTTACCTGCAGTGCCGGGGAAGCTTGCTGTGCGGGTAAATTTAAAGAAGCAATGATAAGCAGGACAAGTATAGCCCGGGTTTTCATCAATTTTAAGAAGATTGCTTTTTGAGTATAAAAGTAGGAAATATTCCGGGAGACGGAACATTTAGCAATGAACTTCAGGAACCAGGGCGGGTTTTTGAATGCTTTTTCCGGTCATGTGTTTATTAAATGATTTTTCACTTTTATTTTCCATGACGGCAAGAGTGTTATTTACCGATGCCAGGATATAGGCTTTTTGTTTCTGAAAATGAATGAACATTGCAGCAAGGTTCACAGCAACTTCGACGCCTTTGGGGTTCCTGAACAGGATCCTGAAAAACATCATCCAGTAATGCAGTCCAGTTTCCTTTGAAAATCCTGCCTTTTTGCAAACACGCAGAAAAGAACGCATATAGATCAGCCAGGTGAAGAATGAAGGTTTATGACGGTATGCAGGCCTGATGTTAAGGCTGGTATAGATAACCCTTCTGTAATAATTAGCCGGTGTGTAAACTGAGCCCAGAATCTCAATGTAGTTTTTCAGGACTTCCGACCTGGGGACCAAGGTGGCGAAGTTGAGCCCGCTGGTCATTTGATCTATATCGCTATCGCTGACTGTTTTGGCAGCAAGATGAAAAAGCCTTCCTTCATCTTCCAGCCTGCGGGTAAGTTGCGTATTTGGCAGGGCGTATAAAAGTCCGATCATAGCCATGCAAATACCGGATTCCTGGATTGAATTGATCATGTTGGATGCAATCTGCGGGCTTTCATGGTCGAACCCTACGATATAACCTCCGTTGCTGACCATTCCGTATGAGAGGATTTTGCTTACCGCATCTTCAATCGGTTTGTTTACATTCTGATTTTTATTGTTCAGCGCAAGGATTTCATTTTCGGGGGTCTCAATGCCCAGGAAAACATATCTGAAGTCGCAATCCTGCATGAGTTGCAACAGCTCGTCATCATCGGCAAGGTTAACCGAGGCCTCGGTAGTAAAATAAAACGGGTATTTCCTTTCTTTTGTCCAGACCTTGATCTCCCTCAGTAACTCTTTTACTTTTTTCTTGTTGCCGATGAAGTTATCGTCAACCATGTCGATATGGCCCCGGTAACCCAGGTCATACAGGGTCTGCAGTTCTTTAAGGATCTGCTCATTTGTTTTAAAGCGCGGAGTACGGCCGAACAATTCGATCACATCACAAAACTCGCAGTTGAACGGGCATCCGCGAATGAACTGCATGCCTATCATTATATAATCGCGAAATTTTATCAGATCGTAGCGCGGGATGACCGATTCGAGCATATTGGCTCGCTCAGTCGAAGTATAGGTTCCCGAAGTGATCCCGACTTCAAGGTCTCTGAGGAACATCGGAATGGTGATCTCGCCTTCACCCAGGACAAGAAAATCAGCTTCTTTATAAAGATTAGGCTGGCTTGTAGGATCAGGACCTCCGACAACAACAAGCCGGCCCAGATCATGGGCCCGGCGGATGAATTCGAGCATGCTCTTCTGCTGTGGAAGCATCCCTCCCGTGCATACAATATCAGCCCAAAGCAGCTGCTCGTCAAGCAGGTATTCCACATTTTCATCAACCAGCCTGAATATCCATTGTTGGGGAAGAAGAGCTGCAACGGTAAGCAATCCCAATGGGGCTGCCGGGTACTTTGCGCCAACAATGTCACAGACATCCTGGTAATTCCAAAAACTGAATGCAGAAAATTTTGTCTGTACAAGCAGACATTTGGTGGGTCCGGTAAACAGATCCCTCATTGAAATCCCTTCTCAGTAAGAACAATTCATTCCATGTAATTAAAAAATAAAACCTCTGAAACTGAGCTTAAAATAAGCGTGTTCAGGGATTTTCAGTGGAGCTGGGGGGATTCGAACCCCCGTCCAAACAGGCAGCAGAACTGCTTTCTTCATGCTTAGCCAGCGGTTAATTGTCGGGAGAAGGATGGCCCGCGGCCGGCCGGCCTAAACCGTAGTTACCTTAATTTCGGATGTTCACCGGAACCTTGAACAGCCTATCCCGTCATTTCTGATGCCTCGGTCGGGACGCCGGCAGGAGGGGCTTCCCGGGAGACAACGGTTGACTAATCTCTAAGATCAGGCAGCCAGTCTGTAAGCGAAGTTATCGCCGTTTATTGTTTGTGCAGATTCGTATTTACGGGACTGATCCACGAACTCCCGGCATGCTTACAATCCCACTTCCCCGCTGTCAAAACCGGTCAACCCCGTTTCACCCCAGGTTAATGAGGGCTGCAAATGTACGAAAAAAAGCGAAAAGCGAGAAGCGAAATTTCGCCATTTCGCTTTTCGCCATTTCGCTTTTAATTTCAAGGTTCATCCATTTCCAGAACCGCGCTGACAAATTTCGCGATATCGTATTTCTGAGTCAGTACTTTATACAGTTCACCGATAATCGGAAAACGTTTATCGACGGGAGCCTCCCTGGTAAATTTTTCATAAAAAATAATAGCGGCTGTCTTGCCTTCGAGCACTAATTCATGAGAGACATGCTCGGTGAAAAATCCCTTCCCGATAAGAAGCCCAAGGGTGCGGTTACGGCTGAGGTCATTGAGCGCAGTAAGGGTGAAATCCCCGTAGCCGCAATATTTATAAAGTGTTTCTTCCCTGCCCCCGAAATACAGCATAATATTCATCATCTCCCTGAAAGCCCTGGTCAGGATAAGAAACCGAAGGTTAGGTGAATTAAACTGGGCATCCACAATACCCAGAACAATAGCATAAATGTTTTTGAGAATACTCAGGATCTCAACTCCCTGGATGTCATCGGTTAAATCAAGATATATCGTTGAACCTTTAAATAAAGAAGATACCCGAGAAGCAAACTCTTTTCCCGGATGTCCTAAAGTAAATCCCGTCGGAATACGGTTGATGATTTCCTTTGCAAAGCTAGGCCCTTTTAAAGTACAGACCGGGTTATTAAAATTCATCTTCAGGCAATCAACAACTGTGCTTTCTCCGCAACCAAACCCTTTGGCCAGGTTAACAAGTACTGCGTTTTCAGGAATATTGATCCTGATCGACCCTAGATAATCAAGCATGCTCACAGAAGGAATGGCAAGAAAGATCACGGAAGATCCATGCAACTGACTTGCGTCGGCCGTTGCCCTTAGACCGTTGTGAAGATGATAGCCCGGAAAATATCTTGCATTGATATGTTGTTCATTCACTGATCTCACAACACTTTCCTCAATTGAAACAAGCAGGACCTCCCCGGATCCGTTTTCAGATAAAATATTCCCCATTGCAGTCCCTATGGTTCCTGCCCCGATTATTGATATCTTGTTCTTTTCTTTCATTCTCTGTTCTCAGTTAAATTCCTTGGGAAATGCGGCAAAACGTAAAGTGAAGGAAGCACCCGGCTGATGCAGATACTCATAATGAGCTTCCAGCTGTTCTATAAGGATCAGGATGATCTGGGAACCGGTCGACAAGTTATGTTCAAGTGAAAAAGTCTCCGGAAGACCCACTCCGTTATCCCGGATATTTAAGACATAGAGAAGCGATTCCAGCCCCGTTTCCTCAGCCTGAGATGTTTTGTCAAGGTGTAGATCGATCCAGACATCCCCTTTCCTGTTATCGGGGAAAGCATATTTAAATGCATTAGTGAAAAGTTCATTCACGATAAGGCCCAGTGGCAGAGCAATTTCAATTCTTGCAGCGCATTCCTGTACAGATTTGTGAATTGTAATATTAGGCTTGCTGAAAGCACTGCTGATAATACTGGTCAAACGGTCAAGATAAGAACCCAGAGGTATTGCATCAATACTTTGATTAGAGTATAATTGTTCATGTACCAGCGACATGGTCCGTACTCTGAGCTGGAGATCTACCAAAGGCATGTCCAGAGAAGCCGATTTTGCATATTGTCGTTGCAGTTCCATAAGGCTGATCAGGATTGCAAAATTATTCTTAACCCTGTGATGGATCTCATAAAGCAATATTTCTTTTTGCCTTTCATTTTCAGAAAGATGTTTTTCATACTCCACCCGGTCTGTGATATCCCTTACAACGGTAACCAGCTCGTTCACATCCCCGCTTACCGGGTCAAACATCGGATTTATATGGTTCTCCACCCAAAATGAACTTCCATTTCTTTTTCTTGCCTTATACACCAGGGTCTGTGGCGTTTTACGCTGCAGTATGGATTCCAGGGAAGTTCTGACCTGTTTCCTGTAGTTAAGGTCAACTACTTCGAAGGAGTCGGGCCTCGTAACGAGTTCTTCCTCTGTAAAACCATACATTAAAAAACAACTTGGAGAAACGAACTGCATTTTCAGGTTGCTGTTGAGAAGTGAGATGACATCCGACGAATGCTCTGCCAGGAAACGATAAAGGTTTTCACTTTCATTTAACCTCCTTTCAGCTTCTATTGTTTCCCTGATCTCATTTTCAAGCTTGAGGTTCAGGACCTGCAGTTCCTTTGCAGATCTCTTGGTTCTCCCCGTCACCACCTGAACGATGATACCAACAGTCAGGATAAGGAAAAGAATGATCACAATAAAGAGAAGCTGCAGCCTGTGATTGCGCAATATAAGCGTTTGGGTTTCATTTTGACGAGAAAGGAAATCGTGGGTGTTTTCAACATAATGTACCAGGTGTTCAGCCTCAAGGGTTCGTAAAGCCACTTTATTATGGTCCTCGAGGATCTTTTGATGGTATTTGAAATATTCCTGGTAATGCGAAAGGCTCAACCTGTAATTTTTTTGCAAATAATAACAGTCGGTCAGCAAATCATGAGCTTCCGCTGTAAGGGTATTTCGCTTTTCCTGAAGGCTGAGCTGAAGCCCAAGCCTGAGAAAGTAAAGGGCCGAATCATAGCGTCCAACTTCCATATAAGATCCACCGACATTAATAATGGATGAAGTGATCATATATTGAATCCCGAGAATCAATCTCTCATGGTACGCTTTGTTGTTATATACCAGGGTGAGCTGTTTATTCTTTAAAACTGAATACGCATGGGCAATTCGTGTATCCAGAATGCTGATCTGTGTTAAGTCACCGGTTTGTTTGAAAATCGCAGTGGCTTTCTGATAAATAAAAATTGCCTTTCTCAATTGCTTCAGCTGAATATAAGCATCTCCGATCAGCTTATATGCTCGTCCCACCATGTGATGGTTTTTATGACTCATGCTTTGCCCGGCGCTTCGGTAAGCGTAAGCTATAGCTTCCCGGTAACTGCCTTTTCCCATCTCCACCAGGCCTCTTGTAAGATATATCTCTGCCGGATTATCGGGATTAGTTGAATTTTTCAAAAACATTTCCGCATTATTCAGGTATTGCTCAGCTTTTAAAGGGTTATTAAGTTGTAAGAACAACAAACTGATAGAATTGTACACCTTGATTTCATTATCGGCATCATTCAGGGAATGAAAAATATCGAGGCTTTTAAAAAAGTAATCAAGGGCTGCCGGAAAGTTGTCCTTATAGAAATCACTTAATGCATGATAATACAGTGCAAAGGCTTCACCTTTCTTGTAATGGATGCTTTTTGCCAGATTCCCGCTCTGATTCGTCAGTGATTTGGTATAAAGGATATCTTCAGTAAAATGTTTTGCAGCAAGGTTATTCAGGGAGTCGACCTGTAATTTGATGGCCGGAAGTTCCGGTTTATCTTCTGTGGCGCCAGCGAATTCTCCGGCACAGCAGAGGATCAGGATCGTAAGGCAAAGCCTGAAGGATTGTAAAAGTCTTTGCATCATTTATTTTTCCTGTAAATTCCGATCAGATAACTGCTGATGAAGGCTGAGTTGAACTTTCTTAATCCCCTGAACCTGAACGAAAACAACACGGTCAGAACCTGTATTTTAAAATAAACCAAACGGTTTAAAAGGTTCCTGTTTTCCAGTTTCTTCATGTTGAGGGGTTCAAACCCGCCGATATAGGCCCTGTAAAGTGTTTCTAAGCCGAACTTCTGTTCAAAATCACTCCAGCTGCTGAGGTCCATGATCCTGAGGTTATGGGTCTTATACATCGATGGAGCCAGATGTTTCAACACCAGGTGATATATCCCTGAATAATTGGGGACTCCAAGCAATAAGACACCACCGGGCCTGAGAAGCCTCAGGTGGCTTTCCACAACAGAAGCGGGGTCTTCAAAATGTTCAATAAAACCAAGCGAAAAAACAATGTCAAACAAGGGCAGATCTGAATTGTCAGCAAAAAGATCCCGTTCATAAACCTGCACTTTGTAACCTGCCCTGGAAAAGGTTTCAAGAGTCTGTTCATTTCCGGCGCTGGAATAGTCAAGCGAAAAACCATCATAGCCAAAACGTCTGACGAGATAAAGCAGGTATTCACCTTTTGCCCCTCCGATCTCCAGCGCTTTTAGCCCCTTTTCGGCTGGCAGCTGGCTGTCAAAAGCCTTTAATATCTCCTGAACGCAGAGACTGGGCCTTTTCTTTTTCTTATTGTCGGTATCAGTTTCCCAATAGGTCTCCCAGAAGTTCCTGCCGGTCAGTTTTTCAGAGTTCATATACTGCGGATGTCGTTCGGGATGTTTATCAGGCAAAGGTAGAAAAATATAGCGTTTTGCATATTTCTGGTCTTTATTCTTAATTTTGTCAGGAATTCGTAAGAGTATGGAAATTAAAAATACCAAAGTCCTTGTCACCGGAGCGGGAGGCTTCATTGCCAGCCATCTCGTCGAGGAATTGCTGAAAAGGAACTGTGAAGTGACGACTCTCGTGCATTATAACTCGTTTAACCGCTGGGGGTGGCTGGATTACTTCCCTGAAGATCTGAAGAAAAAACTGAATGTGTTCAGCGGAGATATCAGAGATCCAAACGGTATACGCGAAGCCATGAACGGCTGCGAAATTGTTTTTCATCTTGCCGCTCTTATCGGAATACCGTATTCGTTTCATTCCCCGGATGTATATATTGATACTAACATCAAGGGAACTCTGAATGTTTTGCAGTCGGCACGGCAGCTGAATGTAAAAAGAATCATCCATACCTCCACTTCAGAAGTATACGGGACAGCCCAGTTTGTCCCGATTTCCGAAGAACATCCTGTAAATCCCCAATCACCCTATGCGGCTTCAAAAGCAGGGGCAGATTTCCTGGCTCTTACTTTTTACCGTTCCTTTCAGACTCCGGTTATCGTGGTAAGGCCATTTAATACTTATGGCCCGCGGCAATCTGCAAGGGCCATAATCCCGACCATAATCACCCAGATACTTGCAGGGAAGCAGGAAATCTCGCTGGGTTCTCTTTCCCCGACGAGAGACCTGAATTATGTGAGGGATACCGCAAACGGCTTTATCAAAGCTGCCGAAAGCGATGCAGCCATGGGAGAAGTTGTAAACCTTGGCAGCAATTATGAAATTTCAATCGGTGACCTGGCGCGGAAAATTGCTGCATTAATGGGTAAAACCATTGATATCGGCCGGGAATCTGCAAGAATACGTCCTGAAAAATCTGAGGTTGAAAGGCTTTGGGCCGATAACAGCAAAGCAAAATCATTATTCGGATGGGCGCCTGAATATAATCTGGAACGGGGGCTGAAAGAAACCATTAACTGGTTCAGCTCACCTGGAAATATGCAGTTTTACAAACCCGATATCTACACTATTTAACTATCATGAAGGCTGTTATTCTTGCCGGAGGAAAAGGCACAAGGCTTAAACCCTATACCACCGTTATTCCCAAACCCCTTGTTCCTGTAGGGGAAAGGGCCATCATCGACATCCTGATCACAAGGCTCGTAACATGCGGGGTTGATGAGGTTTATATATGCCTGAACCATTTCGCGGAAATCATCATGGCATACCTTGGGGATGGGACCAAATTCGGTATTAAGATCAACTATTCACTCGAAGAAGAACCCCTGGGAACAGTCGCCCCAATAGGACTTATTCAGGGCCTGCCGGAGAATTTTCTGGTGATGAACGGCGATCTGCTGACCGACCTTGATTTCAAAGAATTGTTTTCAGTTCATATTGCCCGGAATGCCTTACTCACGGTTTCCACTTATCACAGGACAACAAAAATTGATTTTGGGGTGCTTGAGATGGATCCGGCGAATAACAAAGTAACCGGGTTCCGCGAAAAACCGGAGTATTCTTTCAATGTCAGCATGGGTGTGTATGCCATGAACCGGAAGGTTCTGGACTATGTACCCAGGAACAAATTCTTTGGTTTCGATAATCTCATGCTCGGTCTTCTTGAAAAGAAAATACCCGTCAATGTTTTTCCATACTCTGGTTACTGGCTCGATATAGGCCGCCCGGATGATTATGAAAAAGCCAATGATGACCTCGTGAAACTTTCGTCTATTCTTTGAAGAAAATACTGGTTACCGGTTCCAACGGGTTTATTGGCATGGCAGCCGTAAAGCGTCTGCAAGCTGAAGGTTTTGATGTGGAAGGACTGGATCTTGCCCAGGGAGATATCACGGATCCTTCTTGTTTTGACAGGTACAATCTGAAACGGTACTTTCACGTGATCCATCTGGCGGGTAAAACTTTTGTCCCCGACAGCTGGAAAGATCCGGCATCCTTCTACAGGATCAACCTCACGGGAACGATCAATGTGCTTGAATTCTGCCGCCGTACGGGAACAGGACTTACATATATCAGCTCCTATCTTTACGGCCCTCCCGAATACCTGCCCGTTGATGAGAATCATCCAGTTAAAGCCTATAATCCATACAGCCACAGCAAACTCCTGGCCGATAATACCTGCCAGTTCTATGCAATGAACTTTAAACTCAGGATCTCTGTCCTCAGGCCGTTTAACGCTTACGGGCCCGGCCAGCCAGCCCATTTTATCATCCCCGAAATCATACAAATGGTAAATGATCCGTCAGTTAAGGAAGTTCAGGTGATGGACCTGAGGCCTAAACGTGATTATATATATATTGATGACCTGGTGGATGCTATTTTCAGGACGATAGAAGGAGAACCGGGAATATATAATGTGGGGAGCGGACAATCGGTTAGTGTTGAAGATCTGATCAAAACAGTGATGAATCTGAGCGGCATCATCAAACCATACAAAGCTAAAGGTACGGAAAGGCAGAACGAGATCTTCGATCTTTTTGCAGGGATAGACAGGATAAAGAAGACCCTTCAATGGCAACCGGGAACAACATTTGAAGAAGGTCTCAGAAAGTGCATTAATTTCTCGAGGTAAATTCCACGCAAACGCAGCGGAAACAGGGGCCGGGGATTGCCCCGGGGTTCATAATATTGATTCTTTCACAGCTTTTAGGCTCATGTCAAGGCTTTCAATATGATGGGTGAGAGCCCCGACCGATATGAAATCAACACCTGTTGCGGCATAATCCCTGATATTGCTTTCATTGATTCCACCTGAAGCTTCGGTCTCAAACCTGCCGTTAATAAGCTTAACGGCCTTTTTCAGATCCGGGGGAGAAAAATTATCCAGCATAATCCGATCCACTCCCCCGTGGTCAACAACTTGCTGCAGCTCTGAAAAATTCCTTACCTCGATCTCTGTTTTCAATTCTTTACCGTTTTCTTTCAGGTAGAATTGTACCGAATCAATAGCTTTGACGATACCTCCCGAATAATCCACATGATTGTCCTTGATAAGGATCATATCGTAAAGCCCGATTCTGTGGTTCAGGCCGCCTCCCTTTCTGACTGCATATTTTTCAAGTTCCCGGAGCAGGGGAGTGGTTTTTCTGGTATCGAGGATCCTGGCATCAAACCCTTCGATGAGTTTAACCATTCTGGCCGTGGCCGTGGCAATACCGCTCAGCCTTTGCATAAAATTCAGCACCAGCCGTTCACATTGAAGAATTGAAGAGATCCTGCCGGATACTTCGAATGCAATATCACCCCTTGCGACACTGTCACCATCGTGCAGAATGGTCTTCATTATTAAATCCTGATCAACATGAGCAAAAATTTTTTCTGCAACATGCAATCCGCACAGTATGCCCTCTTCCTTTATTAAAAGCAAGGCCTTGCCATGTGCCGATAAGGGGATTGTTGATCTTGTCGTATGGTCACCATCCCCGATATCTTCATCCAGGGCTTTAATGATAATATCATCGAGGTTCATATCAGTTTATTCTGACTGTATTTGCAATTGATAGATCTGGTAGTCTCCTTTTCCTTTCCGGAGAAGGAAATACAGGCTGTACTTCTTTCCGCCGGCGGTAAAAGTTCCCATGATGTATTTCGAACCGTCGGCAGAACTCCCTTCCTTGCTTACCGAAACCATACTCACAGGCTTATTGCTGAAAAAGTCCTTAATGATCCTGGAGGCCTGTGTTTTACTGTAAAGTTCTTTAAAACCGGGAATATTCAGGTCTACCATCTCATTAAAATAATTTCCGAGCTCAACCGGATTTCCTTTCTTTATGGCGTCAATGATTTCTGATGAAGGATCTGACTGGCAAAATGCGATGCCTGAAAACCTGATACAGGAAAAAAACAAAATTGCGAAGATCCTGAACATGGTATTTTTTTTCAAAAGTAATGTTTTTAATAATTCCGATATTTGCGAAAGCCGAAAACCCTGCTTGCATGAAGATACGTTTTATTGTCATCGGTAAAACCGATGAAGAATATCTCAGGATAGGAATCGCAGAATACCTTAACCGGCTGAAACGTTACGTTCCTGTCGAATATGAAGAGTTGCCCGCGCTGAAGAATGCATCTTCATTAAATATTTCGGAGCAACAGGCACGGGAAAAAGACATCCTGGAAAAGAACCTGCTGCCCGGGGAGACTGTAGTTCTGCTGGATGAACACGGCAGGCATATGAAATCAACCGAATTTTCGGGCTACCTGAACCAGCGGATGGTCTCGGGAATCAAATCACTGGTGTTCATGGTTGGCGGGCCCTATGGGTTTCATCCGTCTTTCAAAAAAAAGCAATTCGATACGATTGCGCTTTCGAAAATGACATTCTCACATCAGATGGTCAGACTTATATTCGCAGAGCAGTTGTACCGTGCCTTTACCATTCTCAGAAACGAATCCTACCATCACGAATGAAGCCTTGTTCAAGGATTCTGTTAACATTTTTTTAACGAAGGGCTTAACAAAAATTAACAACGACCGTTTTAACAGCTCGCTGAGCTTTTATACATTTGTAGCATCAAATATTAAGATATATGGTTGAGATGGATATTAAAGCCCTGAATGACCGGATCCAAAAGGAAAGCGCCTTTGTGGACATGGTCACAATGGAAATGCATAAGGTGATCATAGGCCAGAAACATATGATCGAACGCCTGCTGATAGGTTTACTTGCCAACGGGCATATTCTCCTTGAAGGTGTTCCCGGACTGGCTAAAACTTTGGCAATTAAAACACTGGCAAAAACGATCGAAGCAAAGTTCAGCCGCATTCAGTTTACGCCTGATCTGCTTCCTGCCGACCTTATCGGCACTCTGGTTTACAGCCAGAAAAAAGAAGAATTCCAGGTGAGAAAAGGGCCCGTTTTTGCCAATTTTATTCTGGCGGATGAAATTAACCGTTCCCCGGCGAAAGTCCAGAGTGCATTGCTCGAAGCCATGCAGGAAAGGCAGGTGACTATCGGGGACCAGACCTTCATGCTGCCGGAACCTTTTCTGGTGCTTGCAACGGAAAACCCTATTGAACAGGAAGGGACTTACCCTCTTCCCGAAGCACAGATCGACCGTTTCATGCTGAAAGTGGTTATCGGATATCCTGATAAAAAAGAGGAAAAACTTATCATCCGTCAGAACATTGGCAATGAAATCGCTTCCGCAAATACTATTGTCAAGACAGAAGATATTCTCAGGGCAAGAGCCGTTGCCAGGGAAGTTTACCTGGATGAGAAAATTGAGAACTATATTACCGACATCGTTTTCGCATCACGCTTTCCGGCAGATTATAAGCTCAAGAAATTTGAAGGACTGATAAACTATGGTGGTTCCCCTAGAGCAAGCATCTATTTGGCGCTGGCTGCAAAAGCATATGCCTTCATCAAGCGCAGGGGGTATGTAATTCCTGAAGACATCCGTGCTGTTGCACATGATGTTCTCCGCCATCGTATTGGTCTCACATATGAAGCCGAAGCAGAAAACATCACATCAGAGGACATTATTAACGAGATTTTAAATACAGTAGAAGTACCGTAAAAAGATAGCGAAAAGCGAAAAGTGAAAAGCGAAATATTTCGCCTTTCGCTTTTCGCCATTTCGCCTTTACAATTATGGAATCCGCCGAACTTTTTAAAAAGGTAAGAAAGATCGAAATAAAGACCCGGGGTCTGTCGAATCATATTTTCTCCGGTCAGTATCATTCGGTATTTAAAGGGAGAGGTATGGCCTTCAGTGAAGTCAGGGAATATCAGTTTGGAGATGATATACGGAATATTGACTGGAATGTGACGGCCCGCTTCAACCATCCTTATATTAAAATATTTGACGAGGAAAGGGAACTCACGGTAATGCTGCTGATCGATGTCAGCGGGTCGAATCATTTTGGTACGAAAAAAAGCCTTAAAGAGGAAGTGATTACTGAGATCGCTGCCGTATTGGCTTTTAGCGCCATCCAGAACAACGATAAAGTAGGGGTGATCTTTTTCAGCGACATCATCGAGAAATTCATTCCTCCGAAAAAAGGGCCGTCGCATATTCTCAGGATCATCAGGGAGCTTGTGGATTTCAGGCCTCAGCAAAGAGGTACGAATCTCACGGAACCCCTGCGGTTTCTGACAAACGCGATCAAAAAACGCTGCACTACATTTGTTATTTCAGATTTCATCGAACATGGTTTTATGGATGCGATCAAGATTGCGAATAAAAAGCATGATCTTATCGCGGTTCAGATTTATGATGAGAGGGAAACCAATCTGCCCGATGTAGGCATGATCAGGGTGAAAGATGCAGAATCGGGAATTGAACAATGGGTTGATTCCTCCGACTTCAGGCAGAGGGCATGGTTTAAGAAATGGAATGACGATCACCAGGCTTTTCTCAACGACACTTTCCTGAGAAGCGGGGTCGACTGGGTGAAGATCAGGACCGACCAGGATTATGTAAAACCGCTGATCAATCTGTTCAAAAAACGAGGAGCAAAAAGGTAATTATATGCGCAGTATTCACATCATCGGTATTGCTTTGTTACTCCTCACAGGAAAGCCGTTATTTCCACAGGATGTCAGGGTCACTGCCAGGCTTGATACCGGCGCCATGCTTATCGGAGACCATGTTGGACTGAAGCTGCAGTTCAATGGACCTGCCGGGTCACAGGTCCTTTGGCCGGTTTTTAACGATACTATTCTGCAGAACATTATCATCATTGGCCGTTCAAAAATTGACAGTAGTTTTTCAAAAAATAAAAAAGACCTGACGCTTACGCAGGAACTCAATCTGACATGTTTTGATACTGGTGTTTATACATTTCCTCAGATCCCTTTTCGCTACAGGCTGCTTCCTGACACTTCCGTGAAAACGGCCTCTACAGGCCTGAGCATGCTTATGGTTCATACGGTTAAAGTTGACACTACAAATGTGATAAAACCGATAAAAGGCCCATTGAAAATACCTATCACTTTTCTGGAGATGCTGCCTTATATTCTGTTGGCTCTTGCTTTGATCGCACTCACACTAATCCTTATATGGTACATCCAAAAAAGAAAGAAGAATGAACCGCTGATCCAGATCAGGCCGAAAGGGAAACTTCAGCCTCATGAAAAAGCTTTGCGTGACCTTGAGAAACTCAGGATCAGGAAACTATGGCAGGAGGGGCATATTAAAGAATACCACAGCGAACTCACTGATATTCTCAGAACATATATTGAGGAAGGATTTGGTATCCCGGCGATGGAAAGCACAACCTTCGAAATTATAGAAAAACTGAAACAGGTGAATGATTTTACTGAACCTGTTATTGAGAAGGTTAAACAAATTCTGCAGCTTGCCGATATGGTAAAATTTGCAAAAAGAATCCCCCTGCCTCAGGATAATGAGAATGCCCTGAACTCAGGCATTGAATTTATCAGGGAAACGACGATACCGGTGAATGAAAAACCCAGGACAGAAGTTTGAACCATGGAAGCCAACAAACTCAATCTTAACGAATTATGCACGGACTGACCTTTGCTAATCCAGGCTTTCTGATACTGCTGGCGGTCGTTCCTGCTCTGGCTGTCTGGTATTTTTTCCGGAGAAAGGAAAATCCTGCCGTCCTGCAGGTCAGTTCAATCCGTGGCTTCCGTAAAGATTATGTCCAATGGAGGCATTATTTATACAATGCTTTATACGTTGCAAGGCTTCTTGCAATAACTCTGCTTATCGTTGCCCTGGCCAGGCCACAGACCAGCCTGAGCAGGCAGTCAATAAATGTTGAAGGGATTGATCTTGTAATTGCCCTGGATATCTCGGGTTCAATGCTTGCACAGGACTTCCGGCCTGACCGGTTGGAGGCTGCGAAGCAAGTTGCTATGGAATTTATTGACGACCGGCCCAACGACAGGATAGGGCTCGTTGTTTTCAGCGGGGAATCATTTACTCAATGCCCTATTACTACGGATCATGCAGTATTGAAAAATCTCTTCAAGGAGATTAAAAGCGGGATGATCGATGATGGTACCGCACTGGGCGACGGCCTGGCGCTTGCCATCAGCCGCCTCAAGGACAGCAAAGCGGTGAGCAAAGTTATCATCCTGCTTACCGATGGCGTAAATAATATGGGCTCGGTTGATCCTCTCTCGGCTGCAGAAATTGCCAAGCTGTTCAGTATCAGGATTTATACCATTGGTATCGGGACTATGGGGTATGCTCCTTACCCTGTGCAGACCCCTTTCGGGATCCAGATACAGCAAATGAAAGTCGAAATTGATGAACCCCTGCTTGTCAAGATTTCACAGATGACCGATGGAAAATATTTCAGGGCCCAGAATATCACAAAGCTAAGGGAGATATACAAGGAAATTGATAAAATGGAAAAGACAAGGATCGATGTAACTGAATTCAGAAAAAAGAAAGAGGAGTTTTTTCCATTGACCCTGATCGCATTTATTCTCCTGGCGTTTGAAGGATTTGCAAGATATGCTGTTTTAAAGACAATACCGTAATTATATAGAATGTTCAGGTTTGCACATAGTATTTTCTTTTTCGCGTTTCTCCTGATTCCGGTTATATCAGCTGTTTTCGTGTTGTTTATGATCAGGCGGAAAAGAGACATGGATAAATACGGGGAAAGCAATCTCCTGAAGATCCTTGCACCGGAGTTTTCGACGGCAAAACCAATCATTAAATTTGTACTGTATTCCCTGGCTGTTGCCGCTGTTGTTATGGCTTTAGCCGATCTCCAGTCGGGATCCAGGATCGAAAAAGTAAAGCGAAAGGGGATTGACCTGATAATCTGTCTTGATGTTTCAAACTCAATGCTTGCTCAGGATATAAGACCCTATCGCCTCGAACGGGCCAAGCAGGCCATTTTCAAACTTATTGATAAGCTCGAAGGGGATAGGATCGGATTGATCGTTTTTGCAGGAAAAGCCTATACACAGTTGCCTATCACTACCGATTATGCAGCAGCCAAATTGTTTGTAAGCACTGTCAATACAGGAATGGTCCCCACCCAGGGAACCGCTATAGGTGAGGCCATAAAACTTGCTGCTTCAAGTTTCGGTGATACCAGGCATAATAAAGCCATTGTGCTGATAACTGACGGAGAGGACCACGAAGGCCAGGTCCTTGAGCAGGCGGAGTCGGCCTCCAAATCGGGAATCATACTGTATACCATCGGCATGGGCCTTTCAGAAGGTGCACCTATCCCCGTTTTTGAAGGCGATGTTCAGACAGGCTACAAAAAAGACAAGGATGGTAACACGATTATCAGCAGGCTCGATGAGGCCACTCTGAAACAGATCGCCAACGTTGGGAAAGGAATGTATGTAAGGGCCAGTAATTCCGATGCCGGGCTGAATACTGTATTTGAAGACCTTGAAAAGATTGAGAAATCAGATATAGAAAGCAAGCAGTTCTCTGATTTTGAAAGCAGATTCCAGTATTTTGCAGGTCTCGCCCTGCTAATACTTGTACTTGACCTTTTTGTTTTTGAACGGAAAACGAGATGGATCAGGAATATTAAATTATTTGAGGATTTTTAATTATGAGGACAACGCTGATTTTATTGTTGCTTTCGTTAATGCTGAATGTTCCTGTTTTTGCACAAAAGGAAAATACCCTGTTGCGCAAAGGCAATACGCAGTATGACAAGGGGGACTATAAAGAAGCCGAAAAGGATTACCGCAAGGCATTGGAAATTAATAAGGAGTCGGTTAAGGGAAAATTTAACCTGGGTACTGCCGTTTACAAAGAAAAGAATTTCGAAGAAGCAGCCAAACTTTATGGAGACCTTTCCTCGAAGAACCAGGACCGGGATATCGAGGCACAGATCTACCATAACCTTGGTAATTCTTATCTTGAAGCCAAACAGTATGATAAAAGCATTCTGGCTTATAAGAACTCTCTGATGAATAAGCCCTCGGATCTGGACACCAAATACAACCTTGAATACGCAAAAATGATGCTGAAGAAACAGCAGGAGCAGCAGCAAAAAAAGCAGGATAAACAAAATCAGGATAAAAAGGATCAGAAGAAAGATCAAAAGAAGCAGGACCAGAATAAGCAGGATCAGAAGAACCAGCCCCCTCAGGATCAGAAAAAATTGAGCAAGGAAGATGCAAACAGGATGCTTGAAGCATTGAAGAACGATGAAAAGAAGACGATGCAAAAGGTGAAAAAAGAAAAGGCCAAGGTTCAGGTCACGGGAATTGAAAAAGACTGGTAAGATGGTTTTTGTAAATTGCGATAGGTAATTCGTGTACAATAATATATATATGGTGTTCAGAAGGTTTTTATTGGTTGTGGGATTCTTTGCAATTCTTGCAACAGGCTTCGCCCAGGATGTTTCTTTCCAGGGTTCGGCAAAATCAACTGTAAGCCTGGGTGAATCTTTTACATTGACTTATACCCTGAACAGCCAGGGGACTGATTTCAGGGGACCAAGGCTGAGTGGCTTTGACGTGATCAGCGGCCCTTTTACTTCGACGTCTTCGAGCATTCAGTCAGTCAACGGCCGAACTACTATGTCGGTACGTTACTCTTTCCAGTATATCCTTCAGGCAAACAAGGAAGGGACCTTTGATATTCCTCCCGCCACAATTACGATAGACCGGCGCACCATAACATCAAACTCTCTCACGGTCAAAGTGACGAAAAATGGCTCTGCGCAAACCGGGACAAGCCAGGGACAGCCGTATCAAAATACACAGCAGCAGGGCAATATTCAGACTAACCCTAATGACGTTATGCTGAAAGCCTATGTAAGCAATTCCAATCCTCAGCAGGGAGAAGGGATAACAGTGACATACAAAATATATACGAAAGTGCCTGTTTCGCAGATTATGTTCACGAAGGAACCTTCATTCCCGGGATTTTGGTCTCAAAACCTGACTAAAGAAAAGGAAAAACTTCAGCAATATAACCAGGTCATTGATGGCCAGCAATATATTGTGGCAGATTTACGCAAGTATACCTTATTTCCCCTTAAAAGCGGAAAGTTAACAATTGAACCTCTGGAACTTGAGTGCCAGGCACAGATCAAGCGTCAGAGTAAAACAAGAACCGGAGATCCTTTTTTCGACGATTTTTTTAATGACAGTTTTTTTAACACCTCTTATACACCGGTAGAGAAATCACTTCGTGCCAGCGCTCTGGTGGTCAATGTCAGGCCTTTGCCTGCGACCGGAGTTCCTGAGGATTTTGCAGGAGCCGTCGGGAGTTTTAATTTCCATACTGAGCTTGACAGGACCCGGGTCAAGACGAATGAGGCAATCAACCTGAGATGTGTTGTTAGCGGAGAAGGGAATCTCCAGCTTATTGACAAACTTAATATTACGTTCCCGCCTGATTTTGAGACATACGATCCTAAAGTTTCCAATGATATCAGATCTTCAGAAAAAGGTGTCAGCGGTTCACAGGTATTCGAATATCTGATCATACCCCGCAAACCTGGAAAATTCAACCTGAAACCGATTTCCTTTTCATTTTATGACCTGAAGAAAATGAAATACGTGACCCTTACAAGCCCTGATTATACCATCGAGGTTGAAAAAGGGACAGGTGAGGCGGCAAATGTTACATATACAGGAGCCAACCACGAGGAGATCAAATATATCAGCAGTGATATCAGGCACATAAAGAACCAGGTATTCAGTCTTTCAAAAAGCGGGGAATATTTTTTTAGTTCTTTGGGATTCTTTCTTTGTCTTATTGTCCCTCTCCTGTTATTCTTCATCTTTATCATGTTATTCAGGAAATTCAGTGAACGCAGAAGTGATGTGATGTTGATGAAGAACCTGAGAGCGACCAAAGTAGCCCGTAAACGCCTTAAAAAAGCCGAACTTTATCTGAAAGAAAAGAAAACGCAGGAGTTTTATGTTGAGATTTCCCAGGCTTTATGGGGGTACCTCGGGGATAAATTCAGCTTGCCAATCGCAGAACTTTCCATCGACACTGTAAAGCAAACTCTGATTAAAAAAGAGGTGGGTGAAGAAATAATCCAAAATTTTATTGATACTTTGAATAATACCGAATATGCCCGGTTTGCACCCGGGGAGAAATCGGTAAATATGGAACGTGTTTATAATGAAGCGCTTGCAGTAATTTCAAGAATAGAAAGGGAACTGAGATGAGCGAAAAACAAAATTTATTGGCATTCCTGAAAAGCTTGATCTTCCTGTTATTGCCGGTTTTTATTGCAGTAACCGCGTATTCATCCGAAAATCAATTATTGATTGCAAAAGGAAATACTGCTTACTCTTCAGGGAAATATCAGGAAGCGATCGTTACATATTCATCACTGGTTTCACAGGGACTCGAATCTACTGAACTGTTCTATAACCTGGGCAATTCCTATTTTAAACTCAATGATATTCCACATGCCATACTTTGGTATGAACGTGCCAAACGTCTTGATCCCGGAAATGAGGATGTTAATTTCAACCTGAACGTTGCAAACAGCAGGATTACCGACAAGATTGAACCACTGCCCGAATTTTTTGTGAAGCGCTGGCTGAAACTCGTTTCCGACCTGTTCCCGATGGATACCTGGGCAATTGCTGGTGTCGCTTTTCTCATCGCGTCACTGTTCATGTTTTTGTTGTATCTTGCATCGAGGGTACTTCTCATTCGTAAGTTAGGTTTCTGGCTGGGGTTTTCGACATTGCTTCTTTCTGTTGTTTTTCTTTTCTTTGCTTGGGGGAGCTACCGCTCCATGAAGTCCGACCAATCAGCTATAATCATAAATCCCACCGTAACAGTCAAAAGTTCGCCCGACGAAAAAAGCACCGACATATTTGTTATCCATGAAGGGTGCAAAGTTCAGATCGTCGATCATATCGGGAACTGGTATGAAATCCGCATCGTGAATGGCAGTGTAGGCTGGGTTGAACAGGATAAATTTGAGAAGATTTAAGAGTACTTCTCATCAATAATTTTTCCATCCGATTTTTTTTTTGCAGTTAAGGTATTTTAATTTATATTTGTTCGTTTAAAGGAGAAACCGTTAAATCAAACCTAAAACTATGAAAAATAGACATTTACTCTCTCTATTACGGACAGCTTTTGTTGGATTGTTTTTACTCGTCCTTGCATCAGTTATCTTTGCCGGCAACCCTGTTGTCAAAGGAAGTACACGAAATGATGATCCTTATTTTCGTCAGAAAGCAAATCAGACCACTGGCGTTATTTCAGGGACTGATGTGCTGAAAGCTCAGTTACAGGCAGAGCAGATGCATTTAAAATCCTCATCAAGGCTCAACCTGGATTGGGCTCCGCTTGGTCCGACAAATATTGCCGGGCCTGTTTGGTCTGCAATTTTTGACAACCGTGATGCAACGGGTTCAACTATTTATGCAGGAGCTCCTGACGGTGGCATCTGGTATTCGACAACTTTAGGTTTGACATGGCATGCAGTTGGTACCCCTGATGGGAATATCCCAAGGGTTTCCTGCCTTGCCCAGTCGAAAAGCGGTGTTTTTTATGCCGGCACCGGCCAGGTTTTTAAAAACAGTTATGACTATGGAAACGGGCTTTACCGGTCTACCGATGGCACTAATTTTACCCTTGTCCCCGGCACCGCGTTCAATGCGCATTGGTTGGGCATTGCCCAGCTTGCTTCCGATCCCAGGAATGAGCGCATGTATGTCGCCACAATAGGAGGTATTTATTATTCTGATAACGGGACAGACTGGATCACTGCTAAGCCCGGTTATGCAAATGATGTTGCTGTGGGCAGCGACGGAACGGTTCTTGCTGTCGTTGATGATTCGGTTTATGTTGCGAGGGCAGGGGATATAAATAACTTCGTTCTTCTCAGCACAGGTGATTCAACTAAACTTCCAAATAAGACCATAGGATGGAACAGGGTTGCAATTGCTCCTTCCAATCCTCTCGTGATGTATGCCTCCATAATTCTTCCTTCAGGATTCATGAAAGGCATCTACAACTCGGTAGACGGCGGAGATACATGGACATTGATTTTCCCGGCAAGCGTTTCAATGGAACCATACGGAATTAACGGCTTTAACGATAATGCAATTGCAGTTGTACCGAATAATCCGGATCAGATCTTTATCGGATCAAAAAAAATGTGGAGTGGCAAAAGAGTTGCCGATCAGAATTATTTCGACTGGGAAATCGTAAGCGACGGTTCCATCCCGCCATCAGACGTAACTTTTGCACCAAATTACCATCATCAGTATTCATTCCAGCCTGGTAACAGTGGCCGCATGGCATTATCTACGGATGGAGGAGTTGCGATGGCAACGATCAGGCCCGGACAAATTGTATATCAGACTTCACCCCTGAACATGCAAATTGGCCGTTTTTGGACTTTGGCGAATACCTACAATAAAAATTATGTAATGGGGGGGGCATACCATAACGGGTCAATCGTTGTTGGAGCATATTATCCCAGCCTTGTCAACGATCCTTCGAACGGTGTTCAGATTTGGAAGGATGGCAATAGTTATGGCGATGAAGGCCGCACGGGAGGCTCCTGTGTCTGGAGTAAGATCAACCCGAATATCGTTATCTATACGAATACCGACTCCAATAGCTCAACTTACCGTACCATGCGCCGTCGTGAGCTTACCGACCTGACATATGACAATGATCCTCTCGGATCTGATATCCTTGTTACAAGTGCTGTAAATCTCCCGATCGCTCTTGCCGAAAGCTTTGATTATATTCATTCTTTCGACAGTGTAAAATATTACAACAAATCAGACAATCCGATTCCGCCCCAGACCCCACTCACTGTAAACAGCAAAAACGGTAATTTCCCGTTTGTATATACTACTGCAAGCATCATTCCTCCCCATGACAGCTTAATGATAGCTGACCCGATTGCCGCCCGTTTCTTTATGTGTACGACAAAAGGAGGCCAAAAAGGCGTTTTCATGTCAAAGGTTGTGCTGCAATTTGACCATAAAGCTCAATGGTTCCTCGTATATAAGGACATTTCCCCGGTTTCCTACGGCGATATCTCTACTCTTGCAGTCTCGAACGACATGAATACCCTCTGGATGGGAACAACGCAAGGTCATTTATACAGGGCAAGCAACCTTCTGATGGCACATGATTCAGCCACTGCTGATTATAACAGCCCCACGTTTATTATCAGCAACGACACCTTACAGGGAACTCCGTTTTCAGGCAGGTATGTAACCGCCATCTCTGTTGATCCGAATAACCCGAATCACGTGATGGTGACTTTGGGGAATTATGGAAATGCGAATTATGTTTACCAGACTCAAAATGCCCTTGACCAGGTGCCTGTATGGCATGATGCAACCGGGAACCTTCCTGGAAGTCCTGTACTTAGCGGGATCATCGAAATGCATAATGCAAATAATGCAATCCTTGGAACTGAATGGGGCATTTATACAACTTCGAATCTTACCAATGCTTCCCCTACCTGGGAACCCGATATGGCCAACATGGGGAATGTTCCGGTACCAGTCCTTTCACAACAGACAATTCAGAATTATTCCATTCTGAATTACGGTGCAGTTTATGCTGCTACCTGGGGACTTGGGTTATACAGAGACACCACCTATCTTACTCCGGTTGGGGTTGATCCCGGACCTTCATCGGGAAGGAATAGCCATGAACTGAAAATCAGTCCAAACCCTGCAAGAGATTTTGTAAGCATTACATATACTCTGAACCAGTCATCCAATACCGAAATATTTGTATATGACCTTAATGGAACACTGGTTATGAGCGGCAGCCTTGGAACTAAACCCCAGGGAGAGTCAACCTCCCGTATTGATCTCACTTCTCTTCCATCAGGCATGTATATTATTCGTATAAATAATTCTTACGGTAAAGTTGTCAAGCAGTAATTATCAATAACAAAATAAAACTCCAGATATGAAAAGATTTTTATCCATCCTCTTGCTGTCACTCTTTGCCGCTGCTACCATGGCAGGAACAGAAGTATATGCACCCACTCTGAAATCACCGGCAGACAATTCCATAAACCAGATGCCAAATGTGATTGTCAGCTGGAATGCCATTGTCGGCAGTACGGGATTGCAGTATGAAGTGCAGCTTGATACTATCGCAAGCTTCAATTCGCCTAAGCTTACCGATACAACACTGACATTGTTGACGGGCTACACCACCCATGAACTTCTGTTTGCTAAAAAATATTACTGGCGTGTCAGGGCAATTGACCTTCAACAAACATCGGCATGGTCGACGGTCAGGACTTTTACTGTTTTCAGCCAGGTTACTCTTTCTTCCCCGAAGAACAATGCAACCAATGATACTCTCGGACCTTACCAGGTCCTGATATGGTCAAATCTCATCCTGGGTAAAGCAATCACCGGTATAAAATATTATGATGTTCAGGTTGATACGACATCGAATTTTAATTCCACTCAGTTGCATTCAGGATCTGTTGCTTCAGGCACTACTTATTTCAGGGTCAGTAATCTGAGATTCGGAACTAAATATTACTGGAGGGTTCGTGCACGTCATGATTTGAGTAACAGCCTGTGGTCAATAGTCTGGAATTTCACTGTTGCCAATGTACTTGTACCGTCCTTACCTACTAACAATGCAGTAGATCAGATGCTTAATGCGAAACTTACCTGGAAAGCCATTAAAGGACTCCTGGGATATGAATACCAGCTTGCTTTGGATCCTGGTTTTATAACTGTTGTGGCAGCCTCTGAGGTGGATACAAACTTTGTATACAGCCAGTTCACAAGGTTCGGAACAAAATATTACTGGAGGGTAAGAGGCAGGCACATCTCAGATACTATGGCATGGTGTAACAACTATGCTTTTACTACTATCGATTTAGTAAAACTTACAGCCCCTTCGAACAACTCGACAAATATTGCAGTAAAACCTACAATGAAATGGACCAAGCAAACAGGGATTGTTAAGTTTCAACTGCAAATCGATGAAGACCAGTCCTTCAGCGGTCCCTTTTTAGACGTAAAGCTGTCTGACACCCTCACCCTGTATGTTTTGACGAAAAGAATGAACAATGCCACGAAATACTACTGGAGAATGAGGGCTTTCTCTGATTCGCAAATCCCCGACACCAGTAACTGGAGCCTTGTTTGGAATTTTACGACCCTGCCATCGACAGGGATTGGCGAAAACGGAGTGCTCACAGCCAGTATTTATCCCAACCCTGCTTCAGGAAAGGTTAACATAAGGCTGGATGCAGAAGAGCCCGCAACATTGCAGGTGGCTGTCATTGATCTGCTTGGAAGTACTTTTATCCGTGAGCAATTTGAACTGGTCAGCGGAACCAATGTACGGGAAATCAACCTGACAAACCTGAGTAAAGGAATCTATATTGTACGCCTTTCCTATAATGGAACAGTCGTTAACCATAAGCTGATCGTCGACAGGTAGGAATTTATTTGTTTTCGAGACTTTTTTTAAATTCCCCGAGGACGATCAAATCCTCTTCAGTGATATAGTTGATATTGAAGGCCTTTTTGACCAGATAATCAAAATCGGTAAGGGTGATCAGTGGGCAATTTTCCTTTTGAAAACTGGATTGCGCAATACTCAGATTATATGTAAATATTGCAAGCATACCTTTAACCTGGCAACCCACTCCTTTTAGTGCACTTACAGCCCCCAGACTGCTTGAACCGGTTGAAATGAGATCCTCTATAATGACGGCCCGCTGACCGGAACGGACTTCGCCTTCGATCTGGTTTGTAAGGCCATGCTCTTTTTTCGATGAACGAACATAGGCAAAAGGTAAAGCAAGTTCCTGTGCGACCAACGCACCCTGAGGTATCCCGCCGGTTGCAACTCCAACGATCAGTTCAGGTTCCCAGTTATTCTTTTCGATCGCAGCCACAAAATTTTGTCTTATAAAGGTCCTGATTTCAGGATAAGACAGTGTAATTCTGTTGTCTGTGTAAATTGGGGATTTTATTCCTGATGCCCAGGTGAATAAATTCTTAGGGCTCAATTTAACTGCCTTTATTTTTAACAATAATTCGGCAGTTGTCAACGCAATATTTTCATTGAATATCATATTTGCAGTATTTTTTTGCATCAAATTTACACAAAAAATGGAAGCTGTTCCTGTCATCTCAATTTACTACCTTTGTTTGTTATAAAACGGCCTGCAAATGAAAATTGATATATACTGCAACGAAAGCCTCATCGTTCTCATAGATACCAGGCCGGTAATGAAAAAGGATGGTGAAGTTCAGGTTCAATATCAGGGGAAAAAAGCTCTGAAGGAGATCGTTTTTGAGTTCGAGAAGACTGGTTTAAAAGGTATATTGTCTGTTTGGTCGGAGGATAAATTCAAGCAGATGGTAAAGACTTTTTTTGCCCTTCATGAAAAAGTCGAAGCTGCCGGAGGGGTTGTTTTCAATGAGCATGAAGAATTGCTGGTTATCCACAGAAATGGAAAATGGGATCTCCCGAAAGGCAAAATAAACGGTAAAGACCGGCGTAAAGCCTTAAGCAATAGATCAGGCAAAAATGGAAAATCATCTGCAATGGACCTTGTTGAACGAATCGCACGAATAGCTGCCATCAGGGAAGTCAAGGAAGAGACAGGCTTAAAGAACCTTACAATATCGTCAGAGCTATTCGTTACATACCACATATATTTTAATAATGATCGGAGAATCGTCAAACATACACGCTGGTTCAGGATGGAAGCTACAACCGAAGACAGCCTGAAACCGCAAATTTCCGAGGGAATTATTATTGCGCGCTGGATACCGGCCAATTCACTTGGCTGTATTTTTGCGCATACATACGAATCCCTGAAACCTCTCATTAAATCGGTAATGTAAAATACCTGATCTTAAGAACGTAGTATTATGGACCAGCATTTAATCAAACCTTCCGAGCTGATTAAGGCGTTTATTCGAAAATCCTCCTTTAAACAGGAAGTCTATCTTAAAACCCTTGAAGTATTCCGGCAGTTTAAAAAGGAATGCGAGGGGTTTATCACTTCCAATCAGGAGACTGTGCTGCGATCAAAAAATCCATTGCTCTTTGAATATAAAGAAAGAGGAGACTTCCAGTTTGAACTCCGGTTTGGATCCGATATTCTTATCTTCATGATGCATACGAATGTGTTTGAATTTCCGCGTGATCATGAAGTTATGAAAACCGATTATATCAGGCAGGATAAGCTCCGTTCGTATTGCGGCAATATCATGATTTTTAATTTTCTTGCAGATTCATTCAAATACAACCGCTCCAACGATCTGGGTTATCTAATCGGAAGGGTATTCGTGAACCGTGAACTTCATTATTTTGTGGAGGGGAAACGCGAACTGGGCATGCTGTATAATAATTTCGCTCATACCAGGTTGAATCAGAAGACTATAAGATCTATAATATATTCCAGTATTCTGTATACTATTAATTTTGATCTTCTGACTCCCCCTTTCGATAATCTCAAAGAAGTTACACAACTTGAGATGCAATCGCAGATGGATTCAATGGCAATCAGAACAGGCAAGAGAATTGGTTTCAGGTTCCAGGCCGACGGGCTCGAGCAAAACGGGTGAAAGTCTTTATATATTCCGATCTGTGCTTTTCTATACTCATTATCGCTTATTCAAGCGATAATATTGATAAATTCAGAGAAATCTTCTCCTGATCCAAAATCGGATCTTTTTCCTTTTATAGTATTGAGATTGTTTCAAACTGACAATCAAATAATTAAAAATGTCGTACCTTGCTTTTGATTTTTATAATTAATTATGGCTCGTCCTTTGTTTCGTCTTATCATACAACAAGTCAATAAAACTGTTTCTTTATCAATGCCGGTCTTCAGGATGATTCAAGGCATGGATTGACTTTTTTAATTGAACAAGGTTATCTAACCAACAAAGAGTGGAAAAATCAGGAAAAGATGGTCTGACAAAACCACTGGACGACCCGCCACGACTACCCGGCCATTCCGGCAAGGAGATGACGCAACTCGTTCTGAAGCTTATCAGGCCTTATTATGCCTGGTTGGTTGTGATCTTCTCAGCGATGCTTCTTGAGACAGCAATGAGCATAGCTGCACCCTGGCCGCTTAAAATTATTATCGATAATGTGATCGGGAAGCACAAACTGCCTGAATTTATGGGGTGGCTTCGTGATTTTTCATTTGGCGAAAATACGATGGCGCTGGCCGGTGTGGCCGCAGCCATTACGGTTCTGATTGCAGTGATCGCTGCGGTTGCGGGCTATATTGACAACTATTTTACTGAAAGTGTAGCTCAAAACGTTGCAAATGATTTGCGCCAGAAACTTTACCATCATCTTCACCGCCTTTCGTTGAGATATTATGACACACACAAAATTGGCAACCTGCTTAGCACCATTACATCTGATGTGAGCACCGTGCAGAGTTTTGCTTCAACCGCACTGCTTAGCATCCTCATTGATTCGCTCACAATCGTGGGTATGGTTGGGGTCATGCTATATCTGAATTTTGACTTTGCGCTTGTTGCTGTTGGCGTGACACCCTTCCTTTTACTTTTTGTTGCACGTTTCAAGAAGGCGGTAAAGAAGGCCACACATGAGGTGAGAATACATCAGAGCGATATCCTTGCCGTTGTACAGCAGGGGTTGGAATCAGTGCGATCGGTCAAAGCATTCGGCAGGCAGGATATGGAGGAGGGACGTCTCAGGGAGGCCAGCATGGAGACCGTACAGGCAGCGCTTAAGGCAAGACGTGTCAAATCTCTGCTTTCACCTATTGTATCTGTTACCGTTTCATGCTGTGTGGCTTTTGTCCTCTGGCGCGGGGCTGGCCTGATCCTCCGCGATGCGATGACCATCGGCGCCCTCACTGTGTTTCTTTCGTATCTCAGCAAATTTTTTAAACCGGTGCAGGATCTTGCGAAGATGACCAACGTCATCGCTCAGGCTGCAGTGGGCCTGGAACGTATCCAGGCTATCCTCGGGGCTGATACGATCATTCCTCAAAAAGCAGGCGCACTAAGCCCGGCCAAATTAAAGGGCGAGATTGTTTTCGAGCATGTTGCCTTTGCCTACGATCCTGCCTCTCCTGTGCTTCGCGATATCAACCTCACGATTAAACCCGGCCAGCGAATCGGTGTTTGCGGGCCGACCGGCGGTGGCAAGTCCACTGTTTTGAGCCTGATCCCGCGATATTACGACCCTACTTCCGGACAGGTTCTGATCGACGGAGTGGATGTGACCAATTACAAACTGGACCTGCTTCGTGAGCAAATTGGATTCGTTTTGCAGGAAACGGTCCTGTTTGCAGGCAGCATACGTGACAATATAGCTTATGGAAGGCCGGATGCGTCAGCCGGGGAAATTATGGAAGCCGCCGGGATGGCCAATGCAGATGAGTTTATCATGCAGATGCCGCACGGCTATGACTCTCTTGTCGGTGAACGCGGACTGACTCTCTCGGGCGGTCAGCGACAGCGCATCGGTATTGCCAGGGCCATCGTACGCAACGCACCCATCCTCATTCTTGATGAGCCAACCGCCGCCCTGGACACTGAATCGGAAAAATCAGTCATGGAAGCTTTGGAACGCCTGATGAAAGGCCGCACCGTCATCACCATTGCACATCGTTTAAGCACCATTCGCGATGCCGATAAAATTGTCGTTTTAAAAGGCGGTTATATTGCAGAAGAAGGCACGCACGAAGAACTCATCAGGAATAATAAAATTTACGCAGAACTTTATCAGATACAGGCCGGAACCAGGCCTGAGCTTAACTCAACCCAGGGTGTCACCGGTTCAGGAATGGAGGCCTTTTCCTCTTCATAACCGGATATTTGTTAATATTTTAATCACAATTCAAAACCAGTATTTCCAATGTCAATACGCACTCTCATTGTTCTCCCGGATGAATCCCCGAAACCCTTCCTCGATGCGATCAATGCTGCGAAGAAATCACTTCAGGTCAAAATGTTTGTTTTTTCCGACCCGGTTTTGCTCAATACCGTTGTTGCCGCTCACCAACGGGGAGTGAAAGTCCGCGTGATGCTTAATGCAGCCCGGCGAGACGGGGAAGATGATAACAAGGAGGTGAGAAAAGCGCTTGAACTCGCAGGAATAGAAGTGAAGGACAGCAATCCCGGCTTTGGCATCACACACGAGAAATCGATGGTAGTGGATGAAAACATCGCCTATGTGAAATCACTTAACTGGGCAACACAGAATCTTACCGAAACCCGCGATTACGCCATCACCACGACCCATCCCCACGGAGTCGGCGAAGTTATCGCCTGCTTCGATGCTGACTGGAACCGTCAGGTATTCAAACCCGGTTTGAGCGCCCATATGATCTGGTGCCCTGCAAACGGGCGTGAACGCATAGCACAGTTTATTGATAATACAAAGCATACCCTCTTTATCCAGAATGAACGTTACCAGGATATGGTGATCATTGAACGTCTCGTTCGTGCCTGTGAACGAGGCGTGAAAATCCATCTCATGGCCCGCCCTCCGCATTCACTGAAAAAGGAAAAAATCATTGAGGGGGTCGGGGGCTTGCGAATTATGGATGATGTTGGGATCAGGATTCACAAACTGAAACATCTGAAACTGCATGGTAAAATGCTGCTGGCAGATGGCCTGCATGCTATTGTAGGTTCTATCAACCTCGCTCCCGGCAGTTTTGACGACAGGCGGGAACTGGCTATTGAAGTGCATGATGAGGATATCGTTGAGCGGCTTCACAGTATCGCAAGCCATGATTGGGAACATTCGTACCCGCTCGATCTCACCGACGAGGGATTGTTCACCGATCTCGAAGAACATGGACAGGGCGGTGCTGAGAAACTTGTACTCAGAATGGACGATGAGCATGCAAAAAAGCATAAATTATAAATCCTGTTAAAACCCTTTACAGATTAAGCCTGAGAGATAAATTATTTAAGTTAATATTCATATAGACATAAAATTATGGCACTGCACGAAAAAGAAAAGATCATTGCGCTGATGGACGAAGATATTTATACTTCAACCGATTTAAGGATAAGTATCCCAAAATACAGGATTCCAGAAAAAGACAGCAGGAGCGAAGATGTATATTCAATCATTCATGATGAACTCATGATAGACGGAAACTCAAGATTGAATCTTGCAACATTCTGTTCAACCTGGCTTGATTCAGAGATCCATAAATTAATGGATGAATGCCTGGATAAAAATATGATAGATAAGGATGAGTATCCTCAGACTGCTGCCATTGAAGAACGATGTGTGCACATGATGGCCGACCTGTGGAACGCCCCTAAAAGTAAAAACACAATAGGTTGTTCTACTACAGGCTCAAGCGAAGCAGCCATGTGCGGCGGACTGGCGATGAAATGGCGCTGGCGTGAAAAGATGAAAGCTGCAGGTAAGGAGGCTTTGAAACCAAATTTAATAACGGGTCCTGTACAGGTGTGCTGGGAAAAATTCGCGAGGTATTTTGATGTGGAATTAAGGCAGATTCCAATGGAACACGGGCGATTGCTGATGAATGCGGAGGAAGTTCTGAAACGTTGTGACGAAAATACAATCGGCGTTGTTCCTACTCTTGGTGTTACTTTTACCTGCCAGTACGAAGATGTAAAATCAATCAGTGAAGCCCTGGATGGTCTTCAAAAAACAAAAGGGCTGGATATCCCTATCCATGTAGATGCAGCCAGCGGAGGTTTTGTTGCTCCGTTCCTTCAACCTGAGCTTGTATGGGATTTTCGTTTGCCCAGGGTGAAATCTATTAATACTTCAGGACATAAATTCGGGCTGTCACCTCTTGGAGTGGGCTGGGTGATCTGGCGTGAGAAATCAGATTTGCCTGAAGGATTGGTTTTCAATGTAAACTACCTGGGAGGCAATATGCCGACTTTCGCACTTAATTTTTCAAGACCCGGTGGACAGATCGTTGCACAGTATTACAATTTCCTGCGCCTGGGCAAAGACGGATACAGGAGGATACAGCAGGCCTGCGCCGATCATGCAACATATATAGCCCGTAAAATGGAAAAAATGAAAATTTTTGACATTATTTATGACGGACAGGGAGCTCTTCCCGGAGCATGCTGGACTTTGAAAAAAGATGCTGATCCCGGTTTTTCACTTTATGACCTGTCTGATCGTATGCGCAGCAGGGGTTGGCAGATTGCCTCTTATTCCATGCCTGAAAATTGTGAAGATCTTGTTGTACAAAGGGTTTTGATCCGCCATGGTTTCAGCCGTGATATGGCAGATCTTTTAATTGCTGATTTTGAGAGGGCCCTCGAATGGTTTGCGAAACATCCGGTTAATAATTCGAAAGGAATTGAGGAGGCTAAAGTTTTTAATCATAATTAGTTCACAATGTTAATCTAAGAAATTTATCATGGAACCGACAAAAAAGAGCAATATGACAACCACCCGTCTTGTTTTTATGACAGGTGCAGCTGTATTCAGCCTTCGTGGATTATCCTTTATGGCCATAGAGGAATTAACAATGTTTTTCTATGTCTTATTCGGGACGGTGCTGTTCCTGATACCGGCATCGATGGTTTCGGCTGAACTGGGCGGGGCTTTCGGATCCACCGGAGGCGGTGTGTATACCTGGGTGAAGGAAGCCTTCCATAAAAAGCTGGGGTTTCTTGCCATCTGGCTCCAATGGATACAGAATGTGGTATATTACCCTATCCTGCTTGGGTTTGCTGCTGCCATCATTGCCTATATGATCGGGAAGCCTGAGTTAAGCAACAATGGAACTTATGTCGGAATTTTCTGCATCGTTGTGTACTGGATATCCACACTGATTACCCTGAATGGCACCCAGCTGATGTCAAAAATTGCAAGTTATGGATTTCTGCTCGGAACAGTTATTCCCGGGGCTGTATTGATTATTTTCACAATTATATACATGATACAGGGTAATCCCATGGCCTTTTTGCATCCTTCCTCGGTTGATACAACATCTGCATATCTTTTAAACGGGATCAGCCATCCGCGGTGGTTCCCACATATTACAAGCCTGGATAATGTCACTTTCCTTGCAGCTGTAATATTGATATTTGCCGGGATTGAAGTCCAGGCAGTCCATGCCAATGAATTGAAAAACCCTTCAAAACAGTTTCCGAAAGTTCTTCTTTTTGCTGCTGCACTGATTTTCTTTTTACAGATATTAGGTTCCCTTGCAATTTCGATAGTTTTACCTGAAAGCAAGATGACGTTGCAATCGGGTCTCATGCAGGCCTTTGAAAATATTTTTGTGAGTATGGGCCTGAAATGGTTGCTCCCTGTAGTATGTATTCTGATGGCATTCGGGGTTTTAGGCAGCGTGATTTCATGGATTGCAGGCCCCAGCCGTGGTTTGCTATGGACCGCGAAGGATGGATTGCTGCCTGCCGGTCTTGCAAAAGTGAATAAAAAAGGCATACAGCAGAATATCCTCATGGTACAGGGTCTGATCGTAACACTTCTGTCATCCATTTATTTTATCATACCTAATGTTGGTGTTGCTTTCTTCCTGCTGGGTGCTTTAACTATCGGACTTTACCTGATAATGTATATGCTTATGTATGCCGCAGGTATTAAATTGCGATACTCCCAGCCCGACCTCGTCCGTTCTTATAAAGTTCCAGGCGGGAATAACGGCATGTGGGCGATTGCGGGTATCGGGTTCCTGGCTGTATTGTTTGCCTTTATCGTATCCTTTTTCCCGCCTTCGCAGCTGCCTGTTGGAAGTCCGTTGGAATATGTTTGTTTGGTAGCCGGAGGAACAATCCTCTTTACAATACTGCCATTCCTGATTACCATCGGGAAAAAGTAAGTCATGATAATACTCAAGGGATTGCTTAAATTATTGCGGTCCACAGGGTAATCTGAAATAAAGAAAAAAATGGCTGATATTTTATTCCGTGACCACCATCTTTCTGGTCTGGATAAAACCGTCACACCTCATTTGTACGAAATAAATCCCTGGAGGATAAATTTCGTTGTTGACTGAAAACCGAACTGTATAATCGCCGGGCTGCTTTTCTTCGTTCACAGGGTTTGCAATTTCAATTCCAAGCTGATTATAAACTTTAACCGTCACAAACGCGTTTCTTTTCAACTGGTATCGGATTACGGTGGAAGCGCTGAATGGGTTGGGGGAGTTTTGCGACAGGTTGAAATCAGCTGATGAAAAGTTGATGGTGCTGATGCCTGTATAAAGGAAGGCAACCTCATCGGACCAGGGGCTCCATTTTAAATTATCATCCCTGTACTTTACCCTGTACCAGTATGGTGTGTTATGGGTGAGAATGCTGTCGGGCACTACAAGTGAATCGAGAACGATACCTGCATTTTTATTGATGGGGAAAAAGTCAGGCGACCCTGTATTCTCAAAAATATCTTCCCTGTCGCGGAGCTTTTTCAGGACCGGATTGCCATAGTTCCCCTGGGTGGCAGTAACCTCAAACCATGACGACATGCAGGAATCCGAGCCTGCCATGGGGGAAGCTGAAAGGATTATGGGATTGGTTGAAGTAACCTGATTGGCCACAGGTTTCAGAGGAGCCGGCTGGTTCATCCTAAAGTGCCAGGTAGCAAGTACCTGGTGAAGGGGATGCTCGGGTTTACCCATTGTATAGGTTTCGGTCACGTACGATTTGTCATCAACATTGATATCCATAATGACATAGTTGTAATCATCGACGGTTTCCTGGATTTCCGGGTAATCAACCGAACCTGAAAAATACCTGGTTAGCTCGGCTCCCCCTCCGCCTGCAAGGACCGTGCGGAAGTCATGCATCACAGTGTTCTGGGAGTTGGTATCTACGATTGCTCCTTTTTCAAAATCGTGGGCATGGCCGTAAGAATACTGAACCATTTTATAAAACTTCACGAACTCTCTGTAAAAGACAATATCAACCGAATCGTTGTTCCCTTCTGTCCAGATCTCCGTATGCCAGGGGTGGTGGGCGAAAGTGAAAACGAGGTTTATTCCCGGATCGGCATCTGATTCAGTCAGGACTTTGTTCAGCCATGTTTTTTGTATGGGTGCGCCGATGATTTTTTCATTGCTGTTAAGTACCACGAATTTGCATCCGGCGATCTCAAAGGAATAAAACCTTTCATTATAGGCCGTCCTGGCAACCGCAGAATCGGTGAAATCCTCGTACTTCATGTAATCAAAATAAAATGCCGATTCGTGTTCATGGTTGCCGATGGCGACCATAAAGGGCAGGGAACAGGAAAGATTCGCGATCTTATTAAAATATTCGGTCTGGAAACGGTCGATGTCCCTGCCGGTCCACACTATATCTCCTGTATGCATGACCAGGTTGACCGAATCGAACCATACAGTCCCGTATTTTGTTTGCAATGTTTGCTGAACATTCAGACAAAGCTGGCCAAGAATAGACGGGATCGTGTCGTTGTACCTTGAATCCCCGAATATGACGAAGCGGATATGCCTGCCTGCCGTTCCCGGCAGGGGTTCGCTCCTGAAAGGATATACGGCAGAAGAATCAGTACCGCTGATGCAACGGTAATAATACCTGGTATCGGGCGTGAGTCCTGCCAGCTTGACCGTATGCCAGTACTTGCCGCTGATGTTCTGGAAAGAACCGGTTTTAACCTGGTCGAGGTTAGTGCCTGAAAGGCCGTAACGGACTTTCGTGAAAGCCGTGTCGATAGAATGCCAGCTGATATAGACCGAAACCGGCGTGGGGGTTTGCAAATAAGGGTTGATCTGTGCCTGCAGAGAGACACTCCCGATCAGGATCAGGATACAAACCATGGCCGGTAAAGAGATAAATTTTTTCATAGGTTCAGGAATTGAATCTGCATTAATTTTCGAACAAATAAATATAGTAATTTTTTTCATTCAGGAAATGATCCTTCCTGAAAACAGGACATATTATTACGTTATGACTAAAACTGACTATTCAGGGCAGCCTTACTGCACAAACGGGATATTTTCTGAAGGGGGGATTCGTCATTTCAGGGGTTCCTGAAATGTTGTACCTATGTTGTACCAAAAATGAAAAAAGGCCGATATTCTGTTGAATATCAGCCTTTTATAAGTGTATCGGTAGCCCGTAGGGGAATCGAACCCCTGTTACCAGGATGAAAACCTGACGTCCTAACCCCTAGACGAACGGGCCAATGTGTTTTGGGAGTGCAAAAGTACAAAATGAATTGAAACCCGCAAAACATTTTTACATTTTAGCCCGGCTAAAATATTGTGAAACACAGGGGATCTGAATAATTGTTTTTTTTGATTTTTAATTAAACCGTATTACATTTGTCCAAATTAATATTCATTAATTACATAGTCATGAGAAGTATAAAATTTAATGAAGCAGAGCTGGAGTTCCTTGTTGGACAGTACGAGCTTGAACTTATTGAAGCAGAAAAATATGTTGGAGAAATAAAAAATATTCTGAACAAACTTGGTGTTATTTCAAAAGATGTTTCAGGCAAAAAAGAAATTAAAAAGAAAAGGGGAAGGGGACGCCCTGCAAAAGCAGTAACCCCTGAAACGAAGCAAACTTCTGCTGAAAAATCAGCAGAACCTAAAAAAAAGAGTAAGGGAAAACCGGGCAGGCCTAAGAAAAAAGGTCGGAAAAAAGGATCGAAGCGTAAGCCCGAAGTTGTAACCAAACCGGTGAAACCGGATATTGCCGTTGTAACGCCGGCAAAGTCCCGGAATGCATCTAAGAGTAAAGCCAAAACCGCGCCTAAGAAAAAAATCAAAACTGCTCCGGCAAATCCTGCACCTAAAAAATCAGTGCTTCCTGAATCACCACTAACAGTGGTTAAGGAAGAAAAACCTGCTGAAGTATAAAAGAGTGTCGTCCGGGCCGGTGAAACCGGCCCGGAACATTTAATGCAAATCGCATTTCTGCTATTTCATATTTCAAATAAATGTTGTACTTTTGCGCCCTGATTTGAAAATAAGGACAATTCATTAATATTTTAATCCATGGCCAATCACAGAAGTTCGGAAAAACGCATCAGGAATACGAAAACAAAAAGAACACAGAACCGTTATCAGGGTAGGACAGTTCGTAATTCAGTGAAGAAGCTGCGTTCTACTGAAGAAAAAGAAGCTATACAAAAAGATTTACCCGTTGTTATCTCCCAGATAGATAAACTTGCAAAGAAGTCAGTTATCCATAAGAATAAAGCTGCGAATCTGAAAAGCAAGCTGATGAAGCATGCGAATAAGGCCAAAACTGCCTGAGAATCAAGCCTGAGTCCTTTCTCTTTTACGCTTCCAGCGGAACCCCCTGAACGATAATCTCTGGATATAAGTCTTTAAATGTCTTTCCTTTTTCCGCGGATAGATATCATCAATTTTTATCATAATCCCTGTTTCTTCGACATCGCCGAATCCATGGTTAATGGAAGTGCCAAAAGTGCGCATTGTTGCACTGAGATTCATATATGCATTAACGAGGGGAGGGACCAGTTCACCAGACTGCCTCACTTCATGTACAAGCACCTTGTAATTTTCTTCGAAGGATGCTGCATTGAAAATATTTTTCAGTATGTCTTCGGATGTCTGGGTAGTAAGTTGAAATTTAGGGGTCATTAAATTTTCATTATCGGGAAAAAACCTCCGGAGAAAATACAAAACCACATCACGGGCAGCTTTATTATACTGCGGATACATCGTCATCTTTCCGAAGAAGTACCTCACATCGGGATTTTCAACGATCATGGCCCCAAGTCCGTCCCACAGGTTATCGAGGGAATACATGCCTTTCCTGAAGTTCACGGTAGGCTGATATTCGGGCTGCACAAAAGAACGTCCAAGCTCGATCGAATATGGAAGGTAATCACGGATGAATTTATGCGAGATTTCAAAAAGTTCGGCGGTGGCTGAGTTTAAAAAGCCATTGGCATTGCAGGGAATATCCTTTCCGTGGATAAAACGATATCCGCCCACTATCTCATGGTCTGCAGGATCCCATACAATAAGCTGATGAAATGGCTCTTCCATCACATCAAACTCATCAATATCGATCGATTTCCCCGTACCTCCGCCGGCATCCCTGAAAGTGATCTCCCTTAACCTTCCAAGCTCTTTCATGAGGTTCGGGGAATCATGGGCAGTAAAAATGTAGATCTTGTTCTGGCCGTTATTGGTGTTGCGCACAAATTTGGATTCGGTCAGTTCAGTTTCAAGCAAGTGCTTGTCAACCGGGGGGATGATTATTTCCATGATAACGGAATAAGACTCTTTTACAAAAGTAATAAAAGCAGGCAAACCGTTTTCATGAAAACCCATGATATATAATCCTATTTCCTATTTTTGCAATATGACAGACGTTCACATCGATATTCCTGAAAAGCTGATCAATGTTGAGGCTTTATTTGAATCCAAAAATCCAAAGCTTCTCAGGATCATTCCGCGATGGTTCATGAGTTACCTGAAAAGGATAATACACCAGGATGAAGTGAATGGCTATATATACAGGAACAGGGATAAGTTCGGGCTTCCTTTTGTTGAGGCCATACTCAGGGAATTCGGAGTTACTGTTAATACCGAAATCCCCGGAACCGGGCCCTCAGAACTAAAAACCAATCTGGAGTCAAGATTACTGAACCGCCGCCTGATCATTGCGGCTAATCATCCATTGGGCGGGCTCGACGGACTTGCATTAATGAACCAGATAGGGAAAGTCAGGCAGGATATAGTGTTTCCTGTGAACGACCTCCTGATGAATGTTCCCGGCCTTAAGCCCCTCTTCATCCCTATTAATAAACATGGGAAGAACACTGAGAATTCAAGAATAATTGAAGAGACATTTGCAGGAAATAAGGTCATTTTGTATTTCCCGGCCGGACTGGTTTCACGTAAATTTAAAGGAGGGGTCATCAGGGACCTGGAATGGAAAAACACATTTATTAAAAAGGCCTGGAGATACCAGCGCGACATTCTGCCTGTGTATATTTCCGGCCGGAACTCAAATTGGTTTTATAATCTCTCAAAGTGGAGAAAAAAGCTTCGAATAAAAGCCAATGTTGAGATGTTGTACCTTGCTGATGAAATGGCGAAGCAAAGGGGCCAAACCATCACGTTGAACATAGGAGATATAATCCCATGGCAATCGTTTGATAAGTCCCGTAATGATCTGCAATGGGCCGGGTTGGTACAAAACAAGGTCTACGACCTGCACATATGATCTTATATGGATAAAGGCAATGAGATATCAGCAAACATGAACCTGAAATTTATTTCAAGCATTGTGCATCCCAATGATGGACCCGGAACAGGCCTGCCAGAGTTTGCATTCATTGGACGTTCGAATGTCGGAAAATCCTCGCTGATCAATATGCTCGGGGGCAGGAAAAACCTTGCAAAGATTTCATCAAACCCCGGAAAGACAAGGACTGTTAATCACTTCCTGGAGCAGGACCTTTTGTTTTACCTCGTTGATCTCCCCGGATACGGATATGCAAAACTCTCAAAAGACGAAAAGGCTAAACTGGAATATATAATTAAAACCTATATCCTGAAAAGCCAGTTTTTGAGGTGCACCTTTGTTTTGATCGATTCCAGGCATGACCCTCTCAAACAGGATGCTGAATTTATGAAATGGATGATGAGGAATGAAAAGCCTTTCGTAATAGTCTTCACGAAGACTGACAAGCTTTCAAAGGCCGGAAGGAAAAACCTGAAGTCAAATTATAATAAAGAGATACAAGGTTTCATCCCGGGTTTTATAACTGAAATGATCATAACATCGTCAACAACCCGGCAGGGGAAAGAAGAAATAATGAAGCTCATGAAAGAAATGATGCTTATTTAAGCTCAACCAATAGCTGGTTCTTTGTAACCCGTTCACCCTGCTTGACATAGATCTTTTTAACCACGGTATTGAAAGGTGAGAGAAGATGGTTGTTCATTTTCATGGCCTGCAGATCAAGCAGGGTTTCACCGGCCTTGACTTTCTGTTTTTCCTTTACACAGACCTTCACTATGGTCCCAGGGATGAAAGCCGTTATCTTTTTCTGATCCTCCGGTTCAAACGGCTTGCGCATCAGGAACGTACGGTTCGCTAATGTTTTGAATGTAACATGCTCCATCTGAAAAGAGATGAATTCAGGTTCAGGCAATACCTGTTCTTTTTCGTTTTCTTCCATAGGATGACGAAAATATGTTATGATAATCAGAAAGGTGGAATCCCGTGCTTTTTTTTCGGGGTGATCTCAGTTTTATTCTGTGCAAGTGTGAGTGAATGGATGAGGAAATTCCTTGTTTCTGAAGGTTCTATGACAGCATCAACATAACCGTAGGCTGCGGCTACGTATGGATTAGCGAATTTCTGTCGATATTCCTCGATGAGCCTTTTCCGGGTTTCCTCAGGATTATCCGAGGATTTAATCTCGGCCCGGAAGATAATATTTGCAGCCCCTTCAGGTCCCATGACTGCAATTTCAGCGGTTGGCCATGCAAGCACGAAATCAGCACGAAGGTGGTGTGAACACATGGCGATATATCCCCCTCCATATGCTTTACGTAGAATAACCGTGAGTTTTGGTACCGTCGCTTCACTGTATGCGTATAAAACCTTGGCTCCGTGACGGATAACACCTGCATGCTCCTGGTCGATGCCGGGAAGGTAGCCGGGAAGGTCAACCAATGTGATCAAAGGGATATTAAATGCATCGCAATAGCGGATAAATCTTGCGGCTTTATCGCTGGAGTCAACATCCAGCACACCGGCAAGCACCATTGGCTGATTGGCGACAAAACCAACAGTTTGCCCGTCAAGCCTTGCAAAACCCACAACAATATTGGCAGCCCAGTGTTCATGGCTTTCGAAGAAATCGGAATCATCAACCAGGGCCTTGATCACATCCCTTACATCATAGGGTGTCATTGGGTTTGTGGGGAAAATGCTGTCAATTTTAAAGTGCCTTGATTTAGGCGCTTTTTTTGGGAAAAGTTCAGCCTTTTTATCGTTATTCCAGGGGATAAAGCTAATCAGCCTTTTAACCTGGTCAAAGCATTCCTGTTCGCTTTCAGCGAAGAAATGAGCGTTCCCCGTGATTTCAGCATGGACTTTTGCACCTCCGAGGTCCTCCATCGAGATCTCCTCGCCAAGAACAGTCTTGATAACCTCCGGCCCCGTGATGAACATTTTCGAGATCTTATCAACCACGAACACAAAGTCGGTCAGGGCCGGAGAATACACCGCACCTCCGGCACATGGGCCCAGGATGACACTGATCTGGGGTATAACTCCGGAAGCCTGGGTGTTCCTGTAAAAAATCTCACCATAACCTGCAAGCGAGTTCACACCTTCCTGGATACGGGCACCACCTGAATCATTGATCCCGATCAGGGGCACCTTCATTTTCATTGCGTGATCCATGATCTTCGTGATCTTCTTCGCATGCATATACCCTAATGAACCACCCGCTACAGTGAAATCCTGGGCAAAGATGCAAACAGGCCAACCTGTGATCGATCCGGTACCGGTAATGACACCGTCGCCGGGCAGGTACTTTTTATCCATGTCGAAATCCTGGCCGGCATGTTTTACAAAGAGATCATATTCGTGAAATGAATTTGGATCCACCAATGCCAGGATTCTTTCACGGGCTGTCATTTTTCCGGATGCTTTCTGCTTTTCAAGGGCTTGTTCACCTCCTCCCTGAAAGGCTTCATTCATCCTTCTTTTGAGTTCATTTGTCTTGGCTCTTAAACTCATGATCTAGGTTTTTGGCGCAGAGTGGGCAAAAGTACGACTATGACGATGAATAATGAATTATATAAACATGGGAATTCGCAGATTCAATCCCAATTGCCAAATCCGGATTGAAATCATCATTGTTTCCTATTGTTGTAGAAAACAGGGATTCAAGTAATTAAGAACGCCTGTTAGGGAATTGTGGCGGTAGAATCTGTTGTGAAAAGAAAAACGTTAAAAATTGTTAAATGCCAGGGGGGATTGTTAAGAATGAACATCTATTTAAATAACACAACTGTAATTCCGCTTCCCCCTCTTTCAAGGAGTTCATCCTTTGCACTTTTAATTTCTTTGACAGAACGAAGATAATCACGTGTAACCTGCCTCAGAACGCCGTTTCCTTTGCCATGAAGTATCCTTACTTCGGGTATGGACAGCATGATGGCATCATCAATATATTTCTGCAACAGTGATATGGTTTCATCAACCCGTTTACCCCTCAGATCCAGAGTCGATTGAAATTCAATCAGCTTCATATGAAGATCATCAAGGTAAGACTGGTACTGAATGTGTTTCGGACTTTCATACCCGGTTGCCTGAGGTTTCAGCAGAACAGTACGGGGTGTTTTGGCCTTTCGATCGGGCTTGGTTTCACTTGCCTTCAAATTTCCCGCTTCAATATTGACAGCCGGCGGCGGATTGTTTTCCAGCTTCTCTTTAAATTCCTTAAGATCTGCACGGGCGGTTCTTGTCTTTTCCTTTTCTGCCTGGGCTTCTTTAATTTCCTTAATGGTTTTTTCAACCGTTTTATTTGCTTCGGAAATTATACGAAGCGCTTCATTGCGGGCATTTTCGATAACCTCTTTTTTTGATTTCTCCAGATCGCCTGAAAGCTTTTCATATTTTGTGATGAGTTCGGCAAGGAAATCATCGGCAACGCCGAGTTCCGTCGTTTTTTTGCTCATTTCTTCTTTCTCGGTTTCCAGGTCCTGGATCTGCTTCTCAAAGTTGAGCTGGCTGTGCCCTGTAATATTCCTTGCCTTGTCTAAAACTGCCGATGGGAATCCTATCTGAGCAGCAATTTCAAAGGCGAAGGAATTGCCCGGCTTTCCTTTTTTCAAACGGTAAAGCGGTTTAAGTTTCTTTGAATCATAGAGCATGGCCCCGTTCACAATTCCCCTTATTTTACCGGATAACAACTTTAGATTTGAATAATGGGTAGTGATTATTCCGTAAGTATTCTTTAGTGCCATTTCTTCCAGGCAGGCTTCAGCCATGGCCCCTCCCTGGGAAGGGTCGGTCCCTGAGCCGAACTCATCTATAAGGAGAAGGGAATCCTCATCCACATGCTCAAGAAAAAATTTAAGATTCAGGAGCTTCGAAGTATAGGTGCTCAGGTCATTGTCAATGGACTGCTCATCTCCGATATCAATAAATATCTTTTTAAAAATCAGAAATTCAGAATCTTCCCTCACAGTTGGCAGAAGCCCGCACTGAAACATATACTGGATTAAACCGACAGTTTTCAGGCATACCGATTTTCCTCCTGCATTGGGCCCTGATATGATGAGGATACGCTCGTCTGCCTCAAGTTCCAGGTCAAGCGGAACCACTGTTTTTTTAATATTTTTAAAATGAAGATAAAGGTTGGGATGGATGGCCTGGTACCATTTGAAGGCATGCTTCCTGCCTCCCGGGAAAGAAGTCCGACCGGCCTGTTTTGGAAGGATGCCTGACACATCGACGGCAAACAAGGCCTTCGCCCTGATAAAATCGATAACTCCCATAAAGTGATACAGGCTGATCAGGTTATGTGTTTCAGGCCTCAATTGATCGGTAAAAGCGATCAGGATTTTAACGATCTCACGTTTCTCGGCATATTCAATTTCCCGTATCTCATTGTTCGTTTCAAATATTTCGGCCGGTTCTATATAAACGGTTTGTCCGGTCGCAGATTCATCATGCACATATCCGCTGATCTTGCGTTTATGGGCACTGAGCATAGGGATCACGAGGCGGCCGTTGCGGATAGTGACTTCCGCATCATCAGGGGTCCATCCGGATTGCCTGGCGACTTTCAGGTCATGATGTATCTTAGATTCTACGCTTGCAATTTTAAACGCTTTCTCTTTTCTCAATTTTAATAATTCAGGCGAAGCATTGTCGCGAACCTGTGAGCGTTCATCCACTATCCTGTCAATCCTGTGAATAAAGTCAGCCGGAAGGCCCAAGGCTGAGCTGTCGGCAATCGTCGATTCGATCTGCGCAAAAAGCAAGGGATAGCGTTCCTGCCTCGAGGAAAAAAACGAAATAAGGTCTGCAACCGTTTGCAACGAAAGCCTGAGCTCCGAAAGAATTTCTTCTTCAAGATAAGTTCCCGGAATAGTTATCCTGCTTATATCCGATATCAGATTATAATAGTCCTGTGAAGGAAATCCTTCTTCAATGTTTAACACATTGAGCATTTCTCCGGTGAGTTGTAAATTCAGGAAAATATCATCCCGGTCGGCCGAGAAGGCAATTGACGATACAAGGTCTTTCCCGATGGTTGACAGGCACTTAGACTTCAGCAGTTCCCTTATTTGATCAAAGCCCAGTTTATTTTCAAAAGAAGTTGGATATAACATTCTGCAAAATTAAAAAAATTGTACCTTTGCAGTCTGTTAATCGATTCACAGTGGACAGAATCAAATCATTAAAAATCAACATATTATGACTAAAATTAAAAAATATTTGACTTGTGACGGTAATCAGGCTGCCTCGCATATGGCTTACATGTTCAGTGAAGTGGCTGCTATTTACCCTATCACTCCTTCCTCGAACATGGCTGAAAATGTTGATGAGTGGGCAGCAAACGGACGTAAAAATATTTTCGGTGACGAGGTGAAAGTGGCTGAAATGCAGAGTGAGGCAGGTGCAGCAGGCGCTGTTCACGGATCGCTGCAATCGGGCGTTTTGACTACAACCTTTACCGCATCCCAGGGCTTATTGCTGATGATCCCCAATATGTACAAGATCGCAGGTGAACTTCTTCCCTGCGTTTTCCATGTATCTGCAAGAACGGTAGCTGCTCATGCTCTTTCGATTTTCGGCGATCATAGTGATGTTTATGCAACCAGGCAGACCGGTTTTGCCATGCTTGCATCCGGTTCGATACAGGAAATTATGGACCTGTCAGGTATAGCCCATCTTGCTGCCATTAAATTAAGGCTGCCCTTCCTTCACTTTTTTGACGGTTTCCGTTCATCCCATGAGATCCAGAAAATCGAAGCCTTTGAAAACGATGATATGGCCGGCCTGATCGATTACAAAGCACTTCAGGAGTTCCGCGATCGCGCTTTGAACCCGGAGCATCCGGTAACCAGGGGAACGGCTCAGAATCCCGATATTTTCTTCCAGGCCAAGGAAGCTGTAAACCGTTTCTACTATCCTGTTGCCGATGTGGTGGATGAGTATATGAAAGAAATTACAGGACTTACCGGCAGGGAATATCATCCTTTTGTTTATTACGGGGATCCCCAGGCTGAAAATATCATTATCGCGATGGGCTCTGTCACGGATACAATTCGTGAAACCATTGACTACCTTAGAGCAAAAGGCGAGAAGGTGGGATTAGTGGTAGTTCATCTGTACCGTCCATTCAGTGAAAAATATTTCTTCAATGTGCTCCCGAAATCAGTCAGGCGGATTGCAGTGCTTGACAGGACCAAGGAACCGGGAGCGAACGGAGACCCTTTATACCTCGATGTCAGGGACATGTTTTACGACCGTCCCGAAAGGCCGATGATCATTGCAGGCCGTTACGGGCTCAGTTCAAAAGATACTACCCCCTCACAGATCATTTCGGTATACGAGAACCTGAAGATGAAGGAACCGAAGAACCATTTCACGGTGGGTATTGTTGATGACGTGACTTTCACCTCACTGCCGGTGCTTCCCGAAATCGACATTCAGCCGGCCGGAACTTTCTCGGGAAAATTCTGGGGAATCGGTTCCGACGGTACCGTGGGTGCGAATAAAAACAGCATCAAGATCATAGGCGACCACACTGATAAATATGCGCAGGCCTATTTCGCCTATGATTCGAAGAAATCAGGAGGTGTCACCGTTTCACATCTTCGCTTTGGCGACAGTCCGATACGTTCGCCCTACCTGGTTAATATGGCTGATTTCATCGCCTGCCATGTGCCTTCGTACCTCGACAAATATGACCTTATCAAAGGACTGAAGCCGGGGGGTACCTTCCTTTTGAATTCGATCTGGAATGCAGAGGAAACGAAAAAGCGCCTTCCCGAGGCCATGAAAAAATATATGGCCGATAACAAGGTCAAATTCTACATGATAGATGCTACGAAGATCGCTGAAGAGATAGGCTTGGGTAACCGCACGAATTCAATCATGCAGTCGGCCTTCTTCAAGCTTTCAAATGTAATTCCTTTCGACATTGCAACAACAGCGATGAAGAAAGCTATTGAGAAAACATACGGGCGTAAAGGAGAAGAGATCGTAAATATGAATTATGCGGCCATTGACAGAGGAGGAGAAGCTGAAAAAATCGAGATCCCTGCCGAATGGTCAAATATCGTTGTTAAAGCTGCAACTGAAGATACCGGGGTTGACAAGTTTGTAAAGGAAATTTTCGAACCTGTCAGTGCAATGAGGGGAGACGATATTCCCGTGAGCGCCTTTTTAGGCAGGGAAGACGGTACATTTCCTTCGGGCATGACTGTGCTTGAAAAGCGCGGTATTGCTGTGAATGTTCCCAAATGGGTTCCCGAAAACTGTATACAGTGCAACCAATGCGCATATGTTTGTCCACACGCCGCAATACGTCCTTTCCTGCTCAGCGAAGAAGAAAAAAAGAATGCTCCGGCCGGTATGCTCACTTTGAAAGCGATAGGAAAAGAACTGGCAGGATATGAATTCAAGATCCAGGTAAGCGTCCTTGATTGTACGGGTTGCGGCAACTGTTCCGATATTTGTCCTTCGAAGACCAAAGCCCTTGAGATGAACACCCTGGGCAGCCAGATTCATGAATCTGAGAACTGGGATTACCTGATCGGAAAAGTTTCCTATAAAACCAATGTTTTCGACAAATTCAAGACTTTCAAAAACAGCCAGTTCTCCCAGCCTTTGTTCGAGTTCTCGGGAGCCTGTGCAGGTTGCGGTGAAACTCCTTATCTCAAGCTCATCACCCAGCTTTATGGTGAGAGAATGATGATCGCCAATGCAACCGGATGTTCCTCGATTTACGGAGGTACTGCTCCTTTCACTCCTTACCGCGCCAATTCGGAAGGAAAAGGCCCGGCATGGGCAAACTCACTGTTTGAGGACAATGCCGAATACGGATACGGGATGGCCCTGGGTGTTGGTAAACTTCGTGAGCGTATAGCAAGGAAAATGAGGGAAGCTGTCAAAACCAATTTGATGGGTGCCGAAACCCTTGCAGCTTTCCAGGAATGGATTGAAGGGAAGGATGATGCCGGGAAGTCTAAGGCTGCCACCTTCAAGCTTCTGCCTTTGCTGGAAAAAGAAACAGATCAGCTTGCCCGGGAAATCTTAGAACTCAGGCAGTATCTTGTGAAAAAATCAATCTGGATCATAGGTGGAGACGGTTGGGCTTATGATATCGGCTATGGCGGGCTTGATCATGTTATAGCCTCCGGTGAGGACATTAATATTCTTGTCCTTGATACCGAGGTATATTCAAATACAGGAGGCCAGGCTTCAAAATCAACACCAGCCGGGGCTGTTGCGAAGTTTGCCGCTTCCGGAAAAAAGGTCCGCAAGAAAGACCTTGGAGCAATGGCCATGACCTATGGTTATGTTTATACCGCACAGGTTGCCATGGGAGCCAATAACAGCCAGCTTTTCAGGGCTATTAAAGAAGCAGAGGCTTACAAAGGACCCTCACTGGTGATTGCATATTCCACCTGTATCAACCACGGCCTCAGGCAAGGTATGGGCAAAGCCCAGGAAGAAATGGAAAAAGCTGTCAATGCAGGATACTGGAATCTTTACAGGTACAACCCAACGCATGCTTTGGAGGGAAAGAATCCGTTTACCCTCGACTCTAAGGAGCCGGATTGGAGCAGGTTCCAGGAATTTCTCGGAAGCGAAGTCAGGTATACTTCTCTCAAAGCCATGTTCCCTGAAGAAGCTGCTGAACTTTTCAGGGCAGCGGAGGAGAACGTACGCTGGAGGTACAATAATTACAAGCGTCTTGCTGAAATGAAATTTGAAAATACCGCTGCAAAACAGCCTGAATGAGATATTTTTGTAAAAATCTTTAAATCATCAACTTATGCGTACCCTGACCACAACCTATATGGGGTTGAATCTGAAGAACCCTATAATTGTTGGAGCCAGCAATCTGGTTAAAGACCTTGATACTATACAACAACTTGAGGGAGCCGGTGCTGCTGCAATAGTTTACAAAACGCTGTTTGAAGAACAAATTGAACTTGAACGCCTGCAGCTTTCAGAGGAACTGAACCAGTATAATGAGAGGCATGCGGAAATGATCAGCCTGTTCCCCGACATCAACCATGCCGGACCCAGCGAGCATCTTTCACATTTACGAAAGGTCGTAGATTCAGTGAATATTCCTGTGATCGCAAGCCTCAACTGCCTGTTTGAGGATACCTGGGTTGACTATGCGAAACGAATAGAACAAACCGGCGTAAATGCGCTGGAAATGAATCTTTACACACTTTCAACAGATTTTAAAAAAGAGGGAAAGGCAATCATCAATGAGCAGCTTAACGTGATCTCTGAGGTGAAAAAGAACCTCAAAATACCTGTTAGTGTCAAGCTTAGCCCGTTTTATACCAATGTTCTCGGGGTGATCCAGCAAATGTATCATGCAGGAGTTGATGGCTTTGTTCTTTTCAACCGCCTTTTTCAACCCGATATCGATATTGAAAAAGTTGAACATCATTTCCCGTATAATCTCAGCAACGAAGAGGACAACCGCCTTGCGCTGAGGTATATCGGGATGTTGTATCATGAGATCCGCGGTTCCTTATGCGCCAATACGGGTATCTTCACCGGAAAGGATGTAGTAAAAATGTTGCTGGCCGGCGCCGATTGCGTTCAGGTTGTCAGTACCATCTATAAGCATGGTCCTGCACAACTTACAAGTATGATCAGAGACCTGGAAGCGTGGATGGATCGGAAGAAATTTGAGAGCATCGACAGCTTCAAGGGCAAGCTTTCCAGGAAAGAACTTAAAGATCCTTTCGTTTATAAAAGAGCACAATATATCGACATCCTGATGAAAAGCGAAGAGATTTTCAAAAGGTATCCGATGAGATAATAAGGATCCCGGATACAAAAAAGGCTGCCTTTGTCAGGGCAGCCTTTTTTGTATCCGGGAAATCTCAATTGATATCGAATTCATACAAGCATCTTGCCTGTACGCCTTTCATACCGCGAATATCTTTAAGTATCCTGTAATATTTATAATCTTCACCCATGACTGATTGTATCCTTGTTTCAGGATTGTTACCGAACAGTTCATCAATGATTTGCTGCAGGGGCTCTTTTTGTTCGGGTAAGGCCCATAATTTGTAGGATTTCAGTTTTGCAAGATCAGCTGCTATCTCAATGGCCTTATTAAGACCTCCGAAATCATCAATCAGCCCAATCCGTTTTGCATCAATACCGCTCCAAACCCTTCCCTGACCTATACTGTCGACCTGGGCTTTCGTGAGTTTCCTGCCTTCAGCAACCTTGCTTATGAAAGTGTCATAAAAGGTTTCGATCTCTCTTTGGATTGTTGCATATTCAAAGGGAGTGAGCGGTCTTTGAACCGAAATAAACCCTGAATTTTTATTCGTTTTTGCTTCATCGAAGGTTATTCCCAATTTGTTTTTCATCAGTCCTTCAAAATTGGGGATAATTCCGAACACACCGATTGACCCGGTGATGGTATTTGGTTCGGCAACGATCCTGGTGGAGGCACAGGCAATATAATATCCGCCGCTTGCAGCCACATCGCCAAAAGAAGCAACAACAGGCTTGACTTTTGCAGCCAGTGCAACTTCCCTCCATATGATATCCGAAGCAAGGCCGTCGCCTCCGCCCGAGTTTATACGGAAAACAATGGCTTTGACTTTATCGTCCTCCCTGGCTTTACGGATAGTCCTGGAGATGCGGTCCGAACCAATATCCTGATCGTCTCCTTCGCCACTGCCGATCGAACCCTGGGCATAAATGACTGCAATTTTATCCTTTGAAGAGCTTTTCTTTTCGTGGTCCTCCACATCGGTATACTTATCCATCGAGACAGTCCTGATCTTGGCTTTTTCGGAAAGGCCAAGTTTCGACCGAAGGTCTTTCAGAAATTCATCCTTGTACGCTATCTGGTCAATGAACTTGTATTTTAAAGCTTCTGCAGCCCTGCTTAATTTCAGGCTGTCGGCAATGAGGTTCAGCTCATCCCTGCTGATATGGCGGGACTCACTGATCCCGGCAATCATCGTATCCCACAGATCAGTTATCAGCTCAGTGGTCTGCTTTCTGTTTTCCGGGCTCATTTTATCCAGGAACAGGGGTTCTGTCGCTGCTTTGAATTTGCCATGCCTGATCACCTGAACTTTTATATCAAGCTTTTCAAGCGTCCCTTTCAGGAACATCATATTGGTGCTAAGCCCTGTAAAGAAAACCATGCCCTGGGGAGTAAGGTAGATCTTGTCGGCTGTTGAGGCAAGGTAATATGCTTTCTGGTCATATCCTTCACTATAGGCCCAGATGAATTTCCCCGACTTTTTAAAGTCAAGGAGGCCTTCCCTGATTTCTTCAACCGTGGCCATGCTTGCCTGAACCGAAGAAAGGTCAAGGTAGATACCCGGAACATTCTTATCGGTTTTAGCTTTTTTCAGATTCTTTAAAATATCGGTCAGGCCCAGGTATTTTTCTGTTCCGAACATCCCGAATACAGGCATTTTCGGAGACCGGTCTGCAACAGGTTTATCCATTTTAAAAACCAGAATAGTGTTTTTATCGATCACAACCTCATCACTTGAGGTTGCAGCAACTATACCTGCAACGATCCCCAGAGAAATAATAAAAAGGATAATAAGCACAAGGACAGTGCCAAGCATGCTGGCAAACATGAATTTGAAGAACTGTTTCATCGGATATAGGATTAGGATTTCGGTTTTGATTTATGGTACCAAGTTAGTTGTAAACAAATTTCTGTGCAAAATTTTTATTATAATTCCCTGATGACATCGCTAAAATAAATTATCATTGCAGGCAGAATATTCGACGTGTGAGATTAAGACTGGTTACAATTATTATTCTTCTTTTATTCTTTTCGGGCCACGGAATTGCTACATATCCGCATGAGACCGCCAGGAAGAAGTCAAATTCTTTAACGCCCTCAAGATCCGGGAAGGGGCCTACCCTGAAGATAATGACAAAGGGTAAAGCATCTCCCGAGACCATGAAGAATTTTTTTATAAGATACAACAGCGTTGCAGATGAAGCTATGGTGAAACGCCTGATAAAAATATATATTATAGAATCAAACCGGGAAGGTGTAAATTATGAAATCGCGTTTTGCCAGATGTGCCTTGAAACCGGTTTTTTAAAATTTGAAGGCAGTGTGAGCAAAAATCAGCATAATTACTGCGGATTAGGTTGCATCGACATGTTCAGTGGTGGTGACTGGTTTGCAAGCATGGAAGAAGGAGTAAGGGCGCATATACAGCATTTAAAAGCCTATGCAAGCTTTGAACCTGTCAAAAGCCCGATGGTTGATCCCCGCTTTAACAATGTCAAAAGAGGCACGGTAAACATCGTCACGGAACTGACCGGTAAATGGGCAAGTGATCCTGAATACGGCCAGAAGATCTCATCATTGATTAACAGGATGTACGGCTTATAGAAGTTCGTCACACTTCATATGCAGCAATCGGTATTTTTACTGCTTGGAAGCAACCGGGGCGACAGGGAACAGAATCTTCTGAAGTCCTGTGCCGGGATCAAACGAAGTATCGGAGACATTCTGAAGACCTCCCCGGTGTATGAAACAGAACCCTGGGGTTTTACTGACAGCATCCCGTTTTATAATCAGGCATTGGAGGTGGGTACAAGCCTGTCGCCGGAAGAGGTATTACATGAGATACACAGGATCGAAAGCGAGCTTGGAAGGGTAAGGGAGCTCCGGGGCTGCGAACCTGAGGGTAGCTGTTCATCCGAAACATACTCTTCACGTACAATTGATATCGATATCCTGTTTTACAGCTCCAGGATATTATTTACAGATGAACTGATGATACCGCATCCCAGACTGCATGAAAGGCGTTTTACACTCTTGCCCTTGAATGAAATAGCCCCGGATTTCGTGCATCCGGTTTATCGCAGGGCTGTTTCCGAATTATTAAGGAATTGCACAGATACAGGGGAAGTGAACAGGGTCAGCCTGTAATATCCCCGAAAAATTTCAGGCAAAAAAAAACCCGGCTTAAAGCCGGGCTTTTTTTTCAGTAAACATTACTTCACAATATTCTGGAATTCAGGAGTTTTTGCGAAGTTGTAAAATTCACGGTCACCCTGTGCCTGTACTTTCAGGTTTGCATCCTGGCAGGCTTTCATGAGATATTCGTAAAGCATCTTCGTATTGTTTGTACGTGCACCAACAATTGCGAGCAGATAGGAATTTCCCGGAGTCTGGGGAGCGCACTTCAGAGTAGCTTCAGCAGCGCTGTTATTTCCAGAGACAAGCTGGGCCAATCCTAAATTGTAGTTGCATTTTGTATTGCCAAGCATGTTGAGAGCTTTCGGGTAGTTACCCCTGGGGATCTCATAAATGCCAAGGTTGTAGTTTTCATTTTCACCAAGCTGCTGGGCTTTCTTGAACTGTGCTTCAGCTTTTTTACTGTTATTCTGCATGGCAGCAACAACACCCAGGTTATTTTCGATTATCCCGTTGTTCGGGGCAACGCCCTGAGCTTTCGTGAGGTAATCATTGGCTTTTGCATAATTGCCTTTAACGATATTGGCAGCAGCAGCATTATTCAAAGCTTTCCAGTTGTTCGGGAACTGTTTTGCTGCATTATCATAAATCGTCAGTTTTGCAGCCGGATCATTCGTGATCGTGGCAGCATAGAGAAGTTCTTCAACCTTTAATTTGGAAGGATCGGAAACTGCATACTTGCTGAGTTCTTCGTCAGTAAAACGAGGTTCATACAGGTTGGCAGTAACTTCGCAACGACGCAACGGCGGCAGAAGCTTCTCTTCGATCTGCGGATAAATCAGGATCATATTGCGGATTTCCTGTTCTTTTTTCTTCGGATCTGCAACTGAATTCACAACATTCAGAATCTTATCCTTGTCTTTCAGGTCGCTGTTCTGAACTCCCTTGAGGAATCCGTTCCAGTCGGGGCCATGATGTGCCAATGGAATGTTAACATCTTTTCCGGCAGCTTCGATGGCAGCTTTTACAGCCTTCTTGTCCTTGTTGTTTTTTTCAGCTTCTTTTGCCCAGGCTTTATATTGGTCGACCATCCATTTCTGGCCGGTCTTTGAACGGTTCTCCGAAAGGTTTGCATTGAAAGTTTCTTCACCTTCAGGTGATGCCCATCCATTCATATCAATGCTCTTGATCTTCCAGCCCTGGTGTACAAAGTTTGCCACATCGGTGAGGCCTGCTTTTGCAGCATCAGTTTTGTTGAGGCCATATTTAAGGTCAAGGTCAAACTTGTTCTTCTTGAAAAACACCATGCCCGTTCTGCTGACAATGACTTCTTTCTGATAGCCATGGTCTGCAATAAGAGCAACCTGGTCGGGGATGATACGGGTCGGAGTATAAATAACCCCGGGAACGAGATCCCTGCTCGGCAGCTCGATGAATTTTACTTTCTCCTTGATCTCGGCCTTCTTTGCATAGGTTTTTTCTTTGGCTTCGTAAATAACAGGAGCAACTGTGAGCATCGAGGTATTCATCTCGGGTTTATACGGGAATGTGGTGGTATAGGTAAATGAACCGCCTTCCTTGTATTTTACAGGAATTCCATCGCCTGTAACTCTTTCACCCTTCAGTGTGATGGCCTTCAGTTCAGTCTGACCTCCGTTGTAGGTAAGCACCGGCTGGAACTGCATGGCAGCTTTCTTTGCGAAATATTTTTGTGGGAAGGTCCCTTTGATGGTAACGACAACGGAATCGCCTTTTTCACTCAGAACAGGAGGTGTGGTTTCATATTTCACTTCTCCGTAACGTTTTGCCATTGTTTTGAGATTCCCGCCACTGTAACCGAATTTATAGGCAAGCCCGATGGTTGCTGAGGAGTACATGTCGTTGACAACCTGTTTCGAACCTCCGGGGGTCATGTCGAGGACATCACTATTTTGCCAACGCCAGTAGAATTCAATGGGGATGGACCAATGCTGGTCGATATTGAAATCGAATCCAAGGCCGGCACCTACTTTTAATGCAAGGTTTGTACCGCTGATACCGCTGGTATTACCCAGGTTGTTCGATGCGCCTTTCTGGCCAATCCATGCGTCGTCCTTACTTGTCAGAAGGTCAGTACGATGACCGACAGTCTGATCAACACCAAAACCAAAAATTAAGTAAGATGAAAAAACTCTCTCCGGTTTATAGCCCAATGCCCAGTTAAGCCAGTTAACAGTGAGCTGAAGATCGGATTCCCAGGGATAAGCAACAAATTTTTTACTGATGAACGCATGGGGGTCGTTTAAGCTGTAATCCCAGGCGTTCTTTGAATCAACTGAACTTTGAAGTTTCCCATGGGCAAACCTGAGGCGCACTCCGATGACGCGGGTAAATTGTTTGGTAACAACCAAACCATAGTTGTATCCGATGGAATTCGATCCAAGATTGATCCAGAGATTCTTGGAAAGATCGCCGTTAAACTGCATAACACCACCGAAAAGACCGATGGACCAATAACTGTATCCGCTTGCGGCATTAGGCCTGGATTTCTGTACCGGTTGATCCTGCTTCTTCTCCTGAGCATATGAAGCTGCAGAAATGAGTAGGACAAGCAGAAAAATTACGGTCTTCGACAGTAATCGTGAAAATTTTTTCATACGACTTTGATTTTAGATTTCTATTTGTTTGTTTACTGATTTTACAAATATATTAAATTAAGATTACAAATTGCAAGTTTATACCGTTATAAAATTAACATTTTAAAGTTAATTTACAAATCAATCTTCCAAGTGATTGATTAACAATGGTAAAAAGCAGAGTCTTTGTTTTTCAGATATCAAAATTAAAAGATTGAAATGATTTTCACAAACTTTTCTTCTTTTATGTTGTACGGCAGATTTTAGGGAAGGTTTCAAGGTTCAGATTAATTTTATTTTCTTCAGGATTTCCCATAACGTAATCCCAACAGCCACAGACACATTGATTGAATGTTTGGTCCCGAACTGGGGTATTTCAAGACAGGCATCGGCCAGGTTGATGGCTTCTTCGCTGACTCCCTGCACTTCATTGCCAAAAACCAACGCAATTTTACTGCCTTCCGGGATCATATAATCCCTGATGTTCAGGCTTGAAGTCGTATGCTCCAGAGCCAGCACCAGATAACCCGATTTCCTTAATTGCAGGATGGCTTCAGTGGCGGAAGCGCAGTATTCCCATTTCACTGATTCTTCAGCCCCGAGGGCAGTTTTATGGATTTCCCGGTGCGGTGGAGTGGCTGTAATCCCGCAGAGATAAATCTTTTCAATCAAAAAGGCATCACATGTCCTGAATACAGATCCTGTATTGTTTTGTGAACGGATATCATCCAATATTATAGTCAGCGGAAATTTCTCAGCTGCCCTGAATTCTTCAGTACTCAGGCGGTTGAGTTCGGGCATGCTTAGTTTGCGGCGCTCCATAACACAAAGATAGGGAATCGCTCGCAACTTCATACCGCAGCTACGGTGTCACTTCGCTCGCAACTTCACAACGCCGCTTTCACTCGCATCTTTGCAACGCGGCTACGGTTCGCTGCGCTACACCTGATGCCGCTTATGCAAAATGCTCGTTCAATTTATGCGGCTTGTGTGAATTGCTTCGCTAGTTACATCAATTTGGCTGATCGCTCATGGCCCATGGCTCATGGCTCATGCCTCATGGCTCAATAATTCTTTTGCCGACTTTTCAACAAAGGGGCAAAGTGTTACGCTGCGAATCGTATTTTTGGAAACTGGCCGGGGTAAACTGGCCGGGGTGGGGAAAATGTCATCCGCAGTCATTAACCATCATGAAGCAGAATCTGAAGGAAATAGCTGAAACGCCATTGATGAAGCAATACAATGCCATCAAATCAAAATATCCTGATGCCCTGCTGCTTTTCAGGGTTGGGGATTTTTATGAGACGTTTGGGGAGGATGCCATCAGGGCTTCAGGCATACTGGGGATTGTACTTACCCGGAGGGCCAATGGTGCTGCTTCGTATATTGAGCTTGCAGGTTTCCCCCATCATTCCCTTGACCTGTATCTTCCGCGGCTTGTTAAAGCAGGCCTGAGGGTGGCGATCTGTGATCAGCTTGAAGATCCGAAACTTACGAAGACCATAGTCAAAAGAGGTGTAACCGAGCTGGTCACTCCCGGCGTTTCGTACCATGATAAAATATTGGATCAGAAGGAGAATAATTTCCTTGCATCGGTTCATCTTGAGCCCGGGATCTCAGGCATCTCTTTTCTTGATATCTCTACCGGGGAGTTTTACCTCGCACAGGGAGGCCCTGAATATCTTGATAAACTGATCCAAAGCTTCAGGCCTACCGAAGTCATCGTACAGAAAAGCAAAAAGCAAAAATTTTCGGAGCTTTTCGGAAGTAAGTTTTATATCAGTACGTTTGATGACTGGGTATTTACCTATGATTTCTCGAACGAGCTGCTGCTTAAACATTTCGGCACGGTGTCCCTGAAAGGCTTCGGGGTCGCAAACCTTGAACCGGCCGTAATTGCCGCCGGTGCAGCGCTTCATTACCTGGCCGAGACCCAGCATGAAAAAGTTGCGCATATTTCGAAGCTGACCAGGATAGAAGAAGACCATTATGTATGGCTCGACAGGTTTACTATCCGCAACCTGGAATTGCTTAATCCAAACAGTGAGAATGCCCGGACCCTCCTTGATGTCCTGGATCAGACTGTTTCGCCTATGGGCTCCCGCCTGCTCCGGCGCTGGATGATCCTGCCCTTGAAAAACCTTCAGCCTATTGAAGAAAGGCTTGACGTTGTTGAGTTCTTCACCCAGGATCCCGGGATGGTTGAGAAGTTCAGGCATGAGCTGACCATGATAGGCGACCTTGAAAGACTGATTTCGAAAGCTGCCGTTGGAAAAATTCAGCCCAGGGAAATGATGCATCTTAAAAAAGCCCTTGATTCAACAGACACCCTGAAAAACCTGGCCTCTTCATTAAAGAATGAAGGGCTGAAAAAGACAGCTGAACAACTAAATCCATGCCTGCAGGTGAGGGAGAGAATTGGCCGTGACCTCAATCCCGACCCACCAGCCCTGGCAATCAAAGGCAATGTGATAGGCGAGGGGGTGAACCCTGATCTTGATGAACTCAGAAAAATAGCATATTCAGGTAAAGATTACCTTGTCCGGATCCAGCAAAGGGAAACGGAACGCACAGGGATCTCATCACTGAAAGTAGGGTATACCAATGTATTTGGCTACTACCTGGAGGTCACACATACGCATAAAGATAAGGTTCCGGCCGAATGGCAGCGAAAACAAACCCTGGTCAATTCGGAACGATATATAACCCCGGAACTTAAGGAATACGAGGAAAAAATCCTGCATGCGGAAGAACGGATAGCGGAACTGGAAACCAGGATTTACAATGACCTGGTACTTTTTGTCAACGATTATATTGTCCCGGTTCAATTGAATGCAACTCTTGTTGCAAGGCTTGATGTGCTTATTTCTTTCGCTCTCAGTGCATGCCAGTACCACTATGCAAGGCCCCTGCTCAATGACTCTTACGAACTGGAGATCATCAGCGGCCGTCATCCGGTTATTGAAAGGCAGATGAAGCCAGGGGAAGAATATATAGCCAATGATGTTTTCCTGGATGACCAGCAACAGCAGATCATAATTCTCACAGGTCCGAACATGTCGGGTAAATCTGCCCTGCTGCGTCAGACCGCTCTTATTGTATTGATGGCGCAGATGGGGAGCTTTGTTCCGGCTGAAAGGGCAAACATCGGCCTGGTCGATAAGATTTTCACCAGGGTCGGGGCATCCGATAATATTTCCTCAGGAGAATCCACTTTCATGGTTGAGATGAACGAAACAGCAAGCATTCTCAATAACATCTCAAACCGAAGCCTGATCCTGCTTGACGAGATCGGCAGGGGGACCTCCACATACGACGGGATCAGCATTGCCTGGGCCATTGCCGAGTTCCTTCACAGTCATTCCCTCTTCCGACCCAAGGTTCTGTTCGCCACTCATTATCATGAACTTAACGAAATGGCTTTGATTCACAGCAGGATAAAAAATTTCCATATTTCAATAAAAGAGATCAGGAACAGGATTATTTTCCTCAGGAAGCTTCAGCCGGGAGGAAGCGAACACAGCTTTGGCATCCACGTTGCCAAAATGGCCGGGATGCCTTCAAGCGTCCTGGAACGTGCGGAAGAGATCCTGCACCAGCTGGAAGAGTCGCATCAGGCCGGGGAGTTGGGCAGACAAAATCCGGAATCGCAGTCAGGAGAAGCGAGAAGCGAAAAGCGAAAAGCGAAAATGCCATCGCGCATCCGGAATTCTGAAACAGCAGATGCGGGGTTTCAGCTTAGTTTCATCCAGCTTGATGATCCCCTGCTGCAGCAGATCAAGGAAGACATTCTGAATATCGAGATCAACACCCTGACCCCGGTTGAGGCGCTGATGAAGCTTAACGAGATCAGGAAGCTGCTGAAAAAAACCTAGAATTGACAGGGATCTCAGAAAAAGTTCAATAAAGATTTTGTAGAATGGCAGACTTATTTTACTTTTGCACCCTCAAATTAACCCTGCAGAAGTAGCTCAGTTGGTAGAGCATGACCTTGCCAAGGTCAGGGTCGCGAGTTCGAGTCTCGTCTTCTGCTCAGAGAGAACCCTCCCAGTTGAGGGTTTTTTTATCCGCGGAGAAGCCGAAATAAAAAAGGCCAAACCGCAACAGTACCGAACAGGATACTGCAGGAAATGTTCTTCAGATTATTGCCCCGGTGGTGGAACTGGTAGACACGCAGGACTTAAAATCCTGTGACCATTGCGGTTGTGCGGGTTCAAGTCCCGCCCGGGGTACAGTGCCGAAATGCTTGATAAATAAGCGTTTCGGCACTTTTTTATTTCCTGAATAAATCTTTTTAAACCGCAGGATGCAGGGAAAATTTCAACAAGGTGCGGAAATAAGGTGCGGAAAATTTCAATTCTTTTCATTTTATACCTCCAAATCTTTTTGCTCTACTTTTCTTTTTGTAGTCGTTCTAATCTCTTGCATCTCCTGTTCCCTCTCTGTCTCGTTTGGAAATACCTTCAACCTGCGAGCTTCTTTCACCCTCCCTATTGGATCTATATAATTATCTTCAATCACTTGATTATCCGAGTGCCCGGTAATCGACTTAGCATTTCCTCTCCCCATGAAGATATCCAAACTGGTGATATAGGTTTTTCTTAAGCACTTGAGTGTAAGGTTTCTTCCTGTATTAAGCTGTTTGTAGTAGTGAGAAAATCCCCGGCTTAGAATATCTGCCATCACTCTTTTCCGGCTTATGGTTATCTCTGGAGCCAGAATGTAGTTATCTTTTCCGTTAAATTTTTCCTGACCCAAGTCCTTCAACAGCTTTATGAGCGATTCTGTTATTGGAACATGAATGAATTTCTTTTCTTCTTCGGAGATTCTGTTTTGAATCCGGTTTACTTTAAAATCTTCTACTATAATATATGGTATACCGTCGCTTACCTGGATATTATTCCATTTCATGTTTATTACCTCTTCCCGTCTTCTTCCAGTCTCTAATGCCAGGCGGAAACCATCAGCTAGCCAAGGGCGGTATAAATTTCGTGTCGGCTTTACCCCATCTTTATACTCTTTGATCCCATTCTCCGGGGTTATTATTTCCAGCAAGGCAGTATATTCCTTAAAAGTTATTGCCTCGGGCCTTGGATTCAGATTCTTCCGCTTGACTCTTTCAAAATAGTTTCTTACGGGATAATCATATTCTTCAGCGTACCACTTCAGGAAGCTAGTATAGTAGGTCAAAAGCTTGTTAAAAGTTCGAGCGGCAAGTTTTTTCTTTTCTAAATACATGAAGACCTTGCCTACCATATCATTATTAATATCGTCCATTGTTAAGGATGAAAGATTGTACCCGCTATCTCTTAAACATTCTGCCAGGCTCTTTAGGGCTCTCTCAACATCCTTTATGTGTTCCCGACTTCTGACTTTAATCATGTGAGCGGGCACACCTTCATTGTTCATCCAGCCTACATATCGAGCAAAAGCATGAATCAGCAGATACGGCTTGTTTATGCTTTGATCTTCTTTCCTTATTTCCTGTATTTGTACTTTCTTCTTTTTTCCTTGGTATACTTCGATGAGTTGATCTTAAAGAGGGTCTTGCCTTTTTCAGGAAGACCTTGCATACAAGTAAAAAGTTGGCTCTGTTCTAGATACCTCGCTGCTCTGCGGCGAGATCGTTCATGTGTGTCCGGCAAGGGCGATAACTTGGCGGTGTAAGTCCGCTATGAACTTGGCAGTAGGAAGCATTAGCCGAAGGCAAGGGTGTCCTTCGTGAGGAGGAATTTGAAGGAAGCCAGCGTCAAAATCCTGGACTGATGGAAAAGAATCGCATATAAGGCTTATGAGGGGTGGATGAGTTTGCATGACAAAACAAAATCCAATACTGTACGAATCCTTTAAAGTAAAAGCGGTAGGTATATGGGATGAAAGTTATCGTTCTTACCCGGAGAGACCTGACCGATACGTTGGGGATGTTTCCTTTCATAACCAACAACCCATACAGTGATGTATGAAGGAACGGCCAGGAGTCAGCAGAAACCATAGTACCGAATCATTCATGAATAAACCGGGAAGGGCCGAACGTAAAGATGTCTTTCAATTTTGCACGATTTGTGAGTAAAGTGAAGAAAGCAGACAATCCCGAACCAGAAATGGACTACCCCCATGAAGTAGGAGTGGAACTCCGAGGCAATGAGGGAGAGCAGAGCTTTGCACCAGCTTAAGAATGATTTTTAAGCGAATTAAAATAATCAATTATTTTTTTGTAATAAGTGTTTGTGATTTGATCAGTAGAATGTACCAAGAAGGGGAACCTTATATGTAGGTCTTCTTGTAGAATAAAATTCAGTTGTCTTTGAAGAAGTGGACTGTGTTCAATTACGGGAATTAATTCAGGCAAAAAATTGAAACAATTAAATCTAATTTTATTTTTATTTGATAAAAGATATAATTCATTAAGCCTCTCGTATTTTGTTATTAAAATAATATTTTCAACCCCAATCGAATCAACTAATTGATTTAATATTGTTAATGTATGCTCTACGCAATCCATACAAGATCCGTCTGGATCAAACCAAAAAATTAGTTTAGGCTTTGATATGATCTTTTTTAAATGTATTTTCTCTTTGTTCGAGACTAACTCAACGTCTTTCACTCTACTATAATCTAATGTGTTCAATACTTGTTGAACGATATTATTTTCATTCAAAGTATACTGAAGATTAATAACCTGGGTTTGACATTCGATATTTTGTTTCTGCAACGCTGAATATTTGGTCCAATTAATAACAGACAAAACCCATGTTGTGGCAATAATAATGAGAAACACAAGAATACCAACAATTTTTATATTTCTTTTCATGATTAATGATTTTCAATAATACGAACTATGAGAATTATAGGATTTTGTAATGTTTCTTCATTTGCAACTAATTTAATAATTCTTCCATTAACTTTAATTGTTTGGTTTTCTATTTCGTTTGGGAAAAGTGTACATATAAAATCATTTTTAAAGGTGTTTTTAAGATGCATTTTAGGAAGATTATTATTCTTCAAAATGTCGTAAAAATCAGCACAGGAACCACTCATTTTAGAATAAACAGAGTATTTAATATTGTTTTTACTTTTGATATATGAGAATGTAACATAATTTTTTGTCTCGTTAATATCATCAATCATTCCATATCTAAGTCCATTATCAATTTTTTTGACATAGGAAGATAAGCCCAGAAGAACATCCTTGTCGGTAATTGAATAATCACTAAAAGTTATTATATATTTTTCAAAAACTTGATTTTCTGAATAACAATAAATAGAATTATATGGAGTATGGCTAAGTAAATAATGGTTTTCAAAAAAAGCAAAGGGTTTGAATTCGCCTAAACGATAATAATCAGAGAACACTGGTAAGTAAGTTCCTAATTCCTTTGTGAAATTTGTATCAAGCTCGTGATATTGGTAACACACCGCATTTCTATTCCCCTTCTTGTTATCATCTAAGGCTGGAAAATTTGAATAAATTAAGACATTGTTAAAATTAGTTAAGATAAAATTCGAAAAGTATAAACCTTCCCCAATATTCAGGCTTTTAATAAAACCACCGGTCAAACTAAATAGTTTTATGTATGGGTGATCAAGAATATAAAGCCTGTTATTTTTAATTTGAAAATCTTGTGGTTTATGAAGCTCTCCATTTTGAAAACCAATCTTTGTCCTGAAAACGAATTTCCCATTTGCAGAAAAACATATAAGTGATTTACTTGTAATTGATTCTAAGATATAAATATAATTATTATATATTTGGATTATATTTATATTCCCTACAATAGAAGAATCACTTTTTTCAAGTTGGGAGGCATCTAAAATTTCAATTTTGAAGTTTTTATATTTATTAAGTTCATTGTTTATTACTATTGGTTTTGTGGATGTATTACACGATACTAGGAAAATCGTAAAAAAAAATAAAGAGTATTTATTTCTCATTTCAATTAATTTTATAGAAAGTTGAAATTCTTGTTTTCAATTATTCTAACAGCCAATTTTAATAAGTATTAGGACCTAATGTCGAGACAAATTAAGACCTTTGCGGTGTAAAGTGTCAAAGATAAGGTTAAATAAATATTTTGTCAAAATACTTGGACAACAATAGTAAAAAGGATCACGAATTAAAGGATTTACTTGTTTTTCATTATAAAGATAAAACATGTTCATCTCGTCTTACGTGCATATTTCATCCGTCGAATGTGGAATTTGATCAGTGCGAATATAAGAATCAACACTACCGGTAGGACAAGGTTCAGAAATTTCCAAAACAGCCCTTCCCTCTCAACTTTTTTCATATCCAGCTGCCGCATTTTTAGCTCACGTGAACGCACCGTAATCAGCCCTAATTCATCAGTTAGAAAGTTTACTGCATTCAGGATAAAATCACGGTTCCCGAAAGTTTGCTGAGTCCACTGATCAAATCCCATTGGCTCTGGATATCCCCGTTTGGCATTGAACTGATTCCTTACAATATCCCCATCACCTATGATAATCATCTTGTTAGCCTTGCTCTTTTTCTTGTACTCCAGGGACTTGCTTTCAGCGATTTCAGGGGGAATCCGGAATAGATACGCTGATGTAAATTCGCCTTCAAGCAGGACTGCGACCGGGAAAGGACCTTTCATGAACTGTCTTTCATCTGGCTGTTCTCTCAGCATTTGAAGATCAACCAGGGCAGGCACATTAACGATTTGGGCATAAGGTGAAGAAGTGAGAATAACCGTTTTATTAATCCTGGGAGCTCCAACCGTGTCAATGGTGCTGATAAACTCACTTTTAATGGCATTCAGTCCATGAACAATGGGATGGTTAACCGAAGGTGTCAGCAGCGGAAAATAATACCATCTGAAGAAAGTGAACTGCGGCTGGTTGCCAATCTGTCCCGTTTTGAGGGGAATGGGCATGGAATTCAGATCCAGCACAAGATTGGTGTTCAGCCTAACCCCATAGGTATACAGCATATCCTCCAGGTTGAGCTCATTGGCAACCGCCATGGTGGAATTATACTTCTCCAGACTGTCCCAGGGAGTATATACTGGATCGAGCAGCCACAAGGTTTTTCCTCCTCTCATGATGAACTGATCGATCAGGAACTTATCTTTCTCGTCAAATGGTTTTGAAGGTTTCGCGATAATCAGAACCTTATATTTATTGGTGAGTCTGTCATGAATTGAATCCAGTTTGACCCGGAAAGTAAGGGCATTGACCTTATGATTGATGGCGACTCTTTCTACATTATAAAACTGCGAAAGCGATCTTTCCAGGTCGTAGGTCTCCATTTCGGAGAGTTCGCCCTGTCCGCCGAGTATCGCGACCGTTTGTATGATATTCTTGGTGAGGACCTGGATGGCACTGGCAAGATTGTATTCGAGAGACTGGACCGAATTGTTCAGAATCAGGTTGGGGTCTTCTCCCAGGTTTGAGCCAGCCAGCAACTGAATCGGGGTTTCGTGACCACGGTAGGTTACGACTGCGCTGGGGAAAATGATCAGCTGGGAAGACTGGCCCTTTTTATTAATATTGAGCCTGGATGGCCGAAGTCCTTTCTCAACCAGTCCATTATAAGCCAGAGTCCTGTCTTTTTCATCGGAAATGGATGAGAGGTCGACAAACTGATACTGCACAAACTTGCTGTAAACCCTGAATTCATCCAGCATTTCCCTGGTCTCATTGGAAAGCCTCTGAAAAGCTGGAGGAAGATCCCCAGAGAGATATACTTTGAAAAACACCACATCATCCAGCTTTTTCAATACTTTTTTGGTAGCCGGAGCGAGCGAGTATCTTTTTTCCGCAGTGAGATCAAATCGGGTAAAAATAAATCCTGAGATGATATTGATCAGGACTATGATGAGAACAACCAGGACCAGCCCGGTGATGTCGTTCCGTTTTATATTTTTTCTCTTTTCGGCCTTACTTTCCATCAGCTTACCATTTTCTGCTTTCGAGTGAAAGCCTGGTCAGGGAAATAAACAATGTGGTAACACCCAGAAAATAGATCACATCGCGGGTGTCGATCACTCCGCGGCTCATCGAAGAATAATGCGAATTGAGGCCAAGGTCCTTGACCATCAGACCTACTTTGCCCGATAGGATGAAGGTGTAAACAAAATCAAAACCCATGTACAGGAAAAAGCAGATAATAAGGGAAAAAACGAAAGCAACCACCTGGTTATCGGTCAGTGAGGAAGCAAAAATACCGATGGCGACAAAGCTCATGCCCAGGAACATCAATCCAATATAAGATCCCCAGGTGCCTCCCGAATCAAGATTTCCCGGGGGCATTCCAAGACGGTAAACCGAAAAAAAATAGATCAAGGTTGGGATCAGGGAAAAGAGGACCAGCACAAAACCGGCAAAAAACTTGGCTAAGATAATCTGCATATCGGTCAGGGGCTGGGTCATCAGGATCTCAATGGTACCGCTTTTCTTCTCATCGGCAAAGGAACGCATGGTGATCGCTGGGATCAGGAAAAGGAAAACAAAGGGACCCAGAATGAATAATCCGTCCAGGCTAGCGAAACCATAATCCATAATATTGAATTGCAAGGGAAAGACCCAGAGAAACAGGCCAGTGATAAGCAGGAAAACCAAAACGACAATATATCCGATAAATGAATTTAGAAAGCCGTTGATTTCCTTTTTAAAAAGAGTGACCATTTTCACTTTTTAAGTGTTGCAAAGTTACAATTTTTCGCCGTTTCATGTATATTAAGAATGAATTCTTTATAAACTACAAATTTTCAATCAAAGGGTATGAATCCCGGGATAAAGCCAACTGCAATGGTTCTGCACGAAAGGGGAGAAAAATTCACCAAGAAGGATTTAAAAAAGTGGTTATTTCTACTTCCAGTTTACACTCACATTCAGCTAAAATACCTTATTCTACTCGGTTTCTATGTATTCCAAAACCTTTTATGAGGAAGCATTTTTTACTTGTGAGTTTCGATTTTTAGGAAAATTGGCAATGTCTTTACACCGAAGGATTGCGATACTATTCCACCAATAATCAGTTTCAAGTACATGCAATGCTTGGGAAGATGAATAAAACCATTACTTGAAAAATATCAGCTTGATTCATTTTTAAAATAATTTGCATGATCTGCTACAAAGCGAAATGAAATAACTATTCCAACATTGTTGAACATGGGACTCATTTTTTCTCATACAGTTGCGCGATGTACAGATTAAATATAAAAACTGAAAGTCAGTATTTCCTTGGTTCAGCTTATATTTTGTCAAAGAAGGGAGAAATTAATGAATGTATTTTGTAAAAATGCAAATATAAAAATTACCTGGTATACTTGGAGTGTCTTGCCCAGTGTAATCCCCAAGCAAGATATTGGTTATGAGAAAATTCCAAAGGTGGTAGAAAAATCTTCTACTGACTCTTTCTTAATGAGGTCGTCGATAGAGATTTTCCCTTAGTATCGCCTTACTCTATTTTAGAATGAACCGGTTTTTTGAGAAGAGGTTAGTAGATCTAAACTATTTCTGAGATCCGTGGCTTCCTTTTACAGATACTATCCGGCAGATCCTTGATGAAACCTTCGTTATTGAAGGAGTAATTAAACCGTTGATTGAACGGGATGGATCAATTCCACTCTGTTTGGATACCAAATATCGATGCCTTTTTCAGGGTTTCTGTCTACTGAAAATCACTCATCCAGAATTACCGTCTTCTGTCAGTTTTGGGCAATCCAATAAAGCAAAGCGACAATTTTCAGATCATATTAACAATAGAATTCAACCAATGAAATTCTATTTCTCGCCATTTCTTAACTATGGCAGTCATTTTGTTGTTCTTCTCCTAAACGGTCATAGTTTTTTGAATGAAAGTTGCATAAATCCCCAATTCCCGAAAAGAATACATGGCCGTAAGTTGATGTCAAATCACTTATTTAGAATCATCTGTCAAAAATACTGTATATCCTTTCACCGTTGGGAAGTATAATACAATCAAGTTGTTAAACCAAATCGGCTGGGAGAATTAAACAATATCTCAAAGCAACAATCCTCCTTTAAATGATTTGAACCCATCTATAATAATTAAAAACATCTAATATGACGAAAAACATTGAGAATATTTTATAAGCAAACTTCCTATCACTCAAAAAGTTTCACTTCTCAATAAGAACCGAAAATTAACTCACTTCAAGACGCGTAACTTCCTTGAATTTAATAACAAAAAAGTATAATACTAATCAAGTATTATTAAAAAAAGAAAGTAAAGTATAAATTCTTAAAGTTAAAGAATATTACTCAGGGCTAGGAGGTCCTATAACATCACTGCATCGAGACCCCATCCAAGGTGAGCCTGTGGCACAACAATAAAGATGACCTGCGTAATAAAATCCTTGGTAATAACCGCAACTAACATCTGATGTGCACCAGTGATTACCCTCACAGGTGACGATGTCAGCATTTGCAACTTTTAAATCCAGAAGTAAAAAAAAGCTTGCTAACGAAATGGCACCCACTAAAGAAACAATGAGTTTTTTCATAATTGTGTTTTTTAGTTAAATATAAATACAAAAATATAATAAATTGTTATTCAAAACAAGTTTTTTCTCAACTAATTAATTCTTTGGTAGATTGAAAAGATAAAAAACGAAATTGAGATGATTTTTCATCTATCTGTAAATCAATTCGTTAATGTTAATATCTTGTTTATAAAAATTCTAAATATATATAGTTAAGGACCAGATGATCATTATCTTAGGTTATTGTTCCACCAAAAACTTAAGATGTATGAAGACCAGGACCTCGATCAAAAGTACGGAAATTGTTAGTTCGTTTCAATCACGGTTGGGATTGAATAAATCCGGAATAAAAAGTTTTGTCTCAGCTATCCGGAATAACAGTTTACAGAGAATAAAGGATAAACAACTTGAGTAACAAGACAGTAAACGGCCAGAAGCACTCTTGGGCTCATACAAGCAGGCTGGAAATCAAAAGCTGGCATGTTCGCTTTGTTGTGGTTTCGAAACAATTGTTTGTTGGCACCGATCATTCGTTTTTTCGCACTGGGCAAAAAACACAACAGGACAACGCACAACAATATCTACAGGGGATTTTCTGTGCTGAACGAGGGAAACGAAATATTGAGCGCATAGTGGAAGAAGTTTTAGGAAGTGAATATGAGCCTTTGCAACATTTTATCTCCGACTCTCCCTGGGATTCCAAAGGCTTGATGATGGAACTGGCCAAGAACGTTTTCAAAAAACTTCAGGGTTTGGTCAAATTGGATGCACGGTGGATGAAAAAGCTCATTGAAAAAAGGGACAAAATCAGTGGGAGGTTCCGGGGATGATGAATCATCGTGTATTAGGTAGGTAGCCGATGGCACGTATATCTTAACAGAATATACGTTCTCAAATGATGGACAAGTTAGTAGTGATCATGGAGGTGCAGATTATTGGGTTGTGAAATTGGATGGAGCAGGTAATATTAGTTGGCAAAATTGTTATGGAGGGAGCTGGGGAGAAAATTCCTTTTCAATAAATCTAACAACTGACGGAGCATAAAAATGTGCCAGGTTTTTCTAATTCCTTAGATGGACAGGTTACAGGAAAGCAAGGTGCCACAGATTACTGGATTGTTAAACTTAATTCTTCTGGAATTCTTCTATGGGAACAATCTCTAGGTGGCTTCCAAGACGATCGTGGTTAATTGCATTCAACAAACCAACGATGGAGGGTATATTATAACGGGAGATTCACCATCAATTGATGGTCAATTAACCGGGAATCATGGACTTGATGATATGTGGACTGTAAAATTGTCTAATTCAACTGGAATTTCTAATCCTGATGGTTCGGTCGGACATTCAAATATATCCTTGTCCTGCTCAAAATGAACTGTATGTTAAATCGGATTCGGTTAACATCATTGTAACTTGTTTTTCATCTTCCTCTTACATGAGTTTCACCTCGCCAGCATTCTCTTGCTTCTTGTAATTCCCTTGCTTTGTCTGATGGTTTTTCTATTTTCATAACATGCTCTTCACATTCCAATTCCTTCTCTTCACTTCGGACGTTTAGAATAAAATCCGTTGCTTTCTGCGCTTGTGAACTGGCATAAACGACACATTTCTTATCTTTCTTGAGTCTTTCGAGCCAGCTTTGAATATACGACATATTGTTTTCCAGCTTCTCGATGGCAATCCCGGCATAGGATTTCAGATAAGAGGCCCCCATTTCAGCGGTCAATTCTTCAATAGCGTAGTCCTGTGAGTTAAAACCTTTGCTGTCTAACAGTTCCCTTCTGTTCAATCTATCGGAATGACCTGTGCTGTGAAGTAGCTCATGAAAAAGCGTCGCATAATAATCTTCGCTGGTTTTAAAAGTTTCTGTTCTAGGTAAATTTACGTAGTCTTGCAATCTATTGTAATATGCTCTTTGTTCGTCATATCGAATATCAGGTCGCTTTGGCATTTCGGTGATGATCTTTTCGCAAGCTTCAATTGGGTCAATTTTACTTTCAATAACTTGGGATAATTTCTCCTTGGGAATTCCGGTACACTGATCAATGTTGAAAACATTGTAATATCGCAGTAAAGGTATTCTTTCTACTTCTTTTGTTTCTTTGTTCTCCTTTTCAAGCCATTTCCAGAAAACTACCAAATTGGCTTTTTCGCCTTTCTTTATGGAAGCGCCTAAATCTTGAACCTGCTTGAATGTTAGAAAACTGTTTTGTGCGTAGTTTAAGGTATTTAGTAGCCAGACATTGATTCCCCGGTAATGCTTTCCGGTAATCAAATTCTTGGGTATTCCGGCTTCAGTCCAGGGTTGTTGCCATGGAATGACACCTTTTTCAAGCAGTTCGATTATTCTGTTTGTAACAATTGTGTAAACATCAAGCGGAGATTGATTTTTAAGATGATGCATTTGATTATTAGAGGTTATCGGTTGCGAGTAATGGTTTTCCCACGTTTCATCCTAAGTTCACTTAAGTCTTTCCGTCGTGTATCGCCTTGATTCAGTTCTTCTAACCTTTCATCCTTAAAACCGAGACGAGCAAAGCGAAACTTCATTTTGTCCAATACAACACCGGTGATCTTTCCGCTTCTTTTATAAGTCTCAAGCCCAGACTCTTTAAGCTTTGTGTAAAATTCATTTTTAGACCTTGATGTTTTTAAGCAGGACTCTATGGCTTCTCTGACATTTTCTTTTTTTGTAGCCCTGCCAGTTCTTAGTTTTTGCTGATATTCTTTTTCAGTTTGGTGCGACTTCCTTTTTTTATCATGGGCTACCAAGGATTTGGAAATTTCCGGAAACCGCTTGATCTGGAAATTTTGGATATCCTTCTTTAATTTCTGAAACCCCGCTTTGGTCATTCGTAGAGAATTTCCGTAACGGTATTCCACGCCAGAGGCACAAATATGAATGTGGTAATGTTCTTTATCAAAGTGAGGAACGGCAACATACAATCCCTTGCTATTCCTTTGTTTGATATATTCCCTGGTGATTTCTTCCAGTTTTTCGATGTTAATGTTTTCTGAATCTTCTTTATGAAAAGAAATGATTTCATGTGTAAGAATCACGCTGTCTTTCCTTCTGCGTTTACGAAATTTTTCATTCTCCAAGAACTGCTGTGCCAGCCTGTCAATCTTTTTTCCCTTTAAGTTGTGAGTAATGAGAAAGCTTTTGTCTTTACTATTAAAAAGGCGATTCTCATCACTGAGCATGTATTCAAGCAGTCTTTTGAAGTCGGGCTTTTTAAAGGATTTTATTTTGACTATCATGTTGCAGTAATGGCGGGTTTCGAAATACTTGATCCATATCATATTCAAGTTTTTCAATCCTTTTTTCAATTGCTTCAAGCTTTTCTTCCCTTGCCCAATAGTACTTTTCTCTCACTCCGACAAGTTTTTGTATTTCATTCAAGCATTGAGACAGGATTTCCTCTAAATGGGCCACCTGGGATAAATTAGGGACGAGGAAGCGTTGTTGTAGGTATGCGAGTACAGATAACCGAATAAACGCCGTCACGGTCATCTTATGGCGCTCTGCTGCCATTTTTACCCTTGAATACTCCCCATTCTCAGATGAAAAATTGACGATAAACTCTGGCTTCTTGGCACGCTGGTTTCTTTTATAATTGAGGTAATAATACTTACGATAGGCCTTTTTTGCCTCTTTTATCTCCTCATCCGTACCATTTTCAAGTACCCCGGCGGCCTCAAGATATTCCCAAATAGCCCCTTTATGCTTCCTGGTTCTCTTCATGGTGTTTCTTGGTTGACCCAAGGAGTAATAATGGGACGACATAGGCAAGCTTCTGTGTATCCATATCTGGTGACTCGAGCTGACTGTATTGTAGAAATGCCTTGTTTTTGTAATAGGGCTTCAGTCTGGCTATAATCGGTGGATGATGACCGCAAACGAGTAAAGCTTTGTTGATTTTCATTGTTCGTATTTCGTCATTGGTCATTAATGATCGGGTCACGGTTCCTTTTTTGTCATCTTCATAATCATATTTCCCAAGGGTTTGCTCCAGTTCTTTCGTAGTTTCAAGAGATGCCCCGGTGAAGTACATTTTTGCAAAGCAATTCGTTTTAATGCCGTCCGCATCATATTTCCCGTAATGATGCACCAGCTGGTTGAAGTCCTGGATCAAAAGCATAATTCCGGAACGGTGTTTCCGAACATTGGCAACTGCCAAAGGCAATGTGGGCAGGTTTAAAGAAGCTGCTTCGTCAATTAAAAGGAAAATGTCTTTTTCCTGATTCTCCGGGAAACGACCTAAGAGAAAGGCAAAGAATTGCTCAAAGAACAAGGAAGTCAGGACACTGTAATATTTTTGGTCGGCAATGGAATTTTGAATATACAATGCAGTTGGCTTCTTTCTGAACTCCATTAAGTCTAGACTGTCGAAGGAGGTCACCTTGGCCACATATTCATCATTAAAGATTTGCAGGGCTGCTTTGCACGTGGCGATTACTCCACTTACAACTTTTTCATCAAAACTGATAAATGCCTTATACTCCGTGAAAAGCACATCATCAGCATATTCGCTGAAAAGAACATCGACCGATTCAGGATTGGCTCCCAGGCTGTTGAGCAATTGACGAACATTGTATAGATTCTGATATTCAAAAGGCTGTTTTTTCAGGATAGTAATCAGCATGGTAAGAAGCGAAACAGCCTGAATGTTCCAAAATGGATCTTTACCCTTACTCCCTAAGGCATTATCAACTAACAAAGAGGCCACTTTTTGAATATCGGAAGAGGTCTGTGCTCTTATCAAAGGATTATAGCCAGAGGAATTTTGAGGTTTAGCAAAATTCAGAACTTTAATTTCAAAGCCTCTTTGCTTCAAATAGCCTGCGCTTTTGTTATAGAGTTCACCCGAAGGATCATGAATCACCAGGCTGTCTTGCATGGTAAATAAAGATGGAATGAGTACAACGCTGGTTTTACCGGTTCCGGTTCCGCCGATTACTAAAGCATTTTGGTAGCAATCTTTCTTGGTTAGGTTCCTTTTGCCGGTTAGACAGAATCCGTTATTATACTTTGAGAGCAAGATTCCCTGGGAGGCAAAATCGGAATGGTATCCTTTTTTTTTGGTTGAAATCTGAAAGATAAATTCACCGGCTTCAAAAAGAAGGTCTAGAATACCTTTCAGAAGATCAAAGAGTAAAGTGATAATTTGAATAATTGCGTTCATATTGTTTTTTTAAGGTTAGGTAAGTAATTTTTTAAGATAGGGATTGATATGCTGGAGGATTATCTCAATCAGTCTTAATGTCCCCCATAACAGAACGATAAATATCTTGAAGGCAAGTATTAACAACCCTTTCAAGATTTTCCAAAAGACTGCACGCTTTTTCATTTATAAAAGGTTTTAGGTGTTCGAATTTCATTTTAGTTGATGTTTGCGGTGATTTCCACACTGGCTCCTTTGTTTTCCAGTAGTTTTTTATAAAAGTTTGCAATCAGTTGATATTGATCATCGGCTTCATTATTTTTTGGTTGATGTATTAGATAGACCTTGATCCCTGTCAGATTTTTTAATGGAGAGAGGGCTTCAAAGTATTTTCGGATGCTGTCTGGGTCCGTTCTTAAAAGATTGATGGTTTTCTTATCGTAAAAAGAAAATTTGTCAGTGTTCTCTTCCAAATCGCTGTATACCAATAGGAACCTTTTTTGTGAGGTGCTTTGGCTGAACCGGTTTAATTCAGTGGCAACAGGTTTATATATCGAAGAATTTACCTTCCCTACCTTCTCTGTATCAGCATTCGTAAGAATTTGGTTGATGTCAGTGTACAACTGCTTCACCTTCTTATCCCTATCCAACTCATTACCCAGCCATTGATTTTCCTGACCAATTATAGTTTCAGAAATATGATTGTAGCTCACATCAGTTATATCAACAAATCTGAAGAAAGCACCATCCCATTTTGAATTATCCAGATTGAGAAGGATGGAAATATCAGCCAGTTTGGGTTGAGAGATTTGAGTATCCGTGATATCCCGCATTACTGTTATATCTGTTGAGGAAAGTTGCAGGTTGAATGATTTTCTCATAAGAATTACTCCTGTAAGTAATATGAGAAGGGCTAATAATAAATAGATTCCTGTTTTCATGGCTGTTTATCGTTGCTAGGAATAAGTGAATAATAAAAGCTTTCGATTTCAGGGATAGGAGGTTCGTCAGAAAAACAATCAGGTGGAGTGCTGTCGTTTCTGAAAAGCAGGTTGGTTGTTTTAAAAGCACCGAGTGATTCATAATACATCTTTCTGATTCTTTCGACGGCATAGTTGGCATAATGTGCTATCCTGATGCGTATTTTCGTTCTCTCCAAAATTGTTGACATGATTTTCTCCCGGTCTATTTTTAACTTTTCTATTTCCTTCTTCCGTTTCTTTACAACATATTGTAGTTTCAGCAGTAAGGCATTCTGTTTGATTTCTGCCCAGGACGGCAGGACAAAGAATGAAACTAGGGCAGAAACAATAAAGAAAAAAAGATTGATGATCACGAAATAAGTAGGTTGGATGTGCACATCATGGGTAGCCAGGTAGCTTGATCTGAATATTGCCAAGGCTATAAATAAACTGGTTACAAATATAAGCGCCCCGGATAGTCTGCTTATCCTTTGCAATTTGTTAATTGCTCCCTTGTAAAGCATTGGGGTTATGTGTGCAAAGAGAAACACAGCAAAGGAAATGCAGATGGATAGAATCAAGGCGAAAAGCAGGCTCTCCCCTGTTACTTGAAATGCTTTTGTATTGAACATAATCTCACCGAGGGTAATAATAAGGGTGGCAACGATTGCCCAGGTGATGCGTGATGGTATGCTATTTTGCGCAAAATCTTTTAAGACGTTTTCATCGTTTTGATTTTTCGCTTCCTTGTCATTTATTTCCATATCAATGTTTTTCACTTTTTCCTTGAAGTAGTTAGCGTCTGCCTTCGCTTCAGGGAAGTGAGCATCAGGCTGGAGGTAATGGTATACATCTGCCGCTAGCTTCTCGTATCTGGCTTTTGGTTCGCCGAAATAGTTTAAGAGATTGTCTCCTTTGAGAGCTGGCAGGTTTCGCTGAGCGAAGTTTTTTGCATTCTTTTCAACCAAGACCTTGATTTCGGCATCTCTTTTTTGCAACATTTCTTCCAATACTGGATCGAATATGTTGCCTGTAGGTAATGTTACGGTTTTTGTTTTCATAAGTTAGGGTTTTAATGATGATTAATTATCTGTGATGAAATTTTAATAATGTAGTCCTATGTTTAAATAATCGTAAGCCTTTGATCGCTTTTTCTCTCTTTTCATATTCTTCCACTCTTGCCGCCATATCTTTTTCGTAAGTTGCTTCGGCAATTTGATTGTTGTATTTTTCAAACTGACTCTCGATTTCGATAAAATCCAAGGTAGGGGGCAAGAGTTCTTCGCCGATCTTGTTTGCCGAGCGATACGTTATTGAATCATTCTGATTTCCAAAATCAGGATATACGATTCCAATTGATTCCTCTGTGCCATCAGGCAGTACTCTTGATACTTTGATAATGTTCGTTGTAGGATCTGGAGCGCTGAACCTTACCTGAGTTCTTTCGTCTTTTGCCTTTTTCATATTATTTTTTTAGATGTCCATATCTAGGTCCTGTTCGTCGATATCCTGTTCCCTGTCATCATTGTCAGCTCTGATTCCTTCTAATTCCATTTCTCTTTCCGACTTTTCAGTCTCCTGGAAATGATCTTCCTGATTGGCTTTATCTGTATTCTCTGGATTTTGGGTTGATTCAGTTTTTTCCTGTGATCGGGCATTTCCCATCTCACCTTCTATGATATGGGCTAGGTCCTTGTATTGGACAGGATTTTTAGAGTCTTGCTCTTTTCCCATTTGATTGAGTTTTGTTTTTTCACTTACCTTTTCCTTTTCGGGATCTTTTGTTTTCCCTTTGTCTTTATCATTCTTCTTATCCCTGATGGTCTTTATATCGTTGACCCTTGATCGGTTTTGATTCATTCGAGGCCTTATGTTTACTTGCAGAGCAGCTCTTCGGATTCCGATCACCATATCAGCCAAAAATTTCCCGCTTTTCTTGAATTTATTTTTCAATTCGCTGATATCTATGCCATTGCCGAAAATCTGGTTGCCTGCAAAATCATAAGCCTGGTAGTAGGTCTTTTTAATTTCAGGATTGAATTCCCGGAAAATTCGTCCGATGATAATCCTTTCGTGGTCTACTGTTTGAACCACAGTCATGAAATGTTGGCCTTTTCTGGCGGAACTGTATTCAATGAATACAGTTTTACTGTTTGTTGTTTCCATATTGATTTGTTTTAAGGGTTACACTTTGATGATCTATTGGGAAAATGAAATACAGCCATTCCGCCTGAAGGACGATTTTGTTAAAAAAAGGAAGGGTGGGTGAGGTGCGGAAATAAGGTGCGGAAATGTCGCGTTTTGCATCAAAATGCAAGAGCGAAAGGTCTGATTCTACTGAGTTTTCTGGAAAGTTGTCAGGACTTAAAATCCTGTGACCATTGCGGTTGTGCGGGTTCAAGTCCCGCCCGGGGTACAAATCACTTCTAAAACCCACGTTTTACGTGGGTTTTTTATTTTAGGGTGCCCAAATGGGTGCCCAAAATTATCTTTTCACTGTTTTTTTACTTATTTGGACAATAATTTCCAATATTGACAACATAAAGTAAGATTTTGGTAATTTATCGCTGGATTGCAAAGAATAAAGTCGCTGAACCCAATCAAATAATGTAAAATTTCCGTATCTTTGTCATATGAAGACTAAGCCGGTAAATAAACCATCTTTCGACACAATTTTCAGTAATGCAATTGCATCTGCTAAAATTGAAGGAATCCGGTTTGATAAAAAAACGCAAGCCTATATTAAAAAGGAAGCACTTAAGAAGCTGGAAACAACTTCCCGATAATTTCTGTCATCGCTGAATAATCCTTATCATCTCCTTTATTCAAAGCTTCAATGTACTGCGGATAGTTATTCATTCTGAATTTATCTAATTCCAGAGAAGGATACCCTGCTCTGTTGGCCATCAAATCGGCAAAAATCCTGGCAGTCCTTCCATTTCCTTCCCTGAACGGATGGATATGGATGAGTTCGCAATGCACAATTGCAATGTCTTCAATCAATTTTTTTACATCTTCATAGTCAGAAGGCAATTTTGACAGGAATTCCAGCTCAAGATAAATCATTCCTCTTGGGATAAAAACGCAGGGCAGGAAATGATGACCTGCTTTTGAAAGGTCGACATCGCGGTAATTTCCGGCGAATGGATACAGATGACCGAGAGCAGTCCTGTGAATTGACCGAATATACTTTTCATCAAACTTCGTTTTCTTCGTCAATTTACCAGTAAAAATCACCTGAGCTTGAATGAAACCGATCGTTTCTTCTTCTGCAGCCTTCTGAGGATCAGTAATCCCAAGATTATTTTTCAGGACGGAACTGCCCATTTCATAATAAAGAGGATCCTTTGCATTTTTCCGTTCCGGAACTTCGTATGGCCTTTGATACGACATACTAAAATGATTGTTCGATTATCTTTATCTCCTCTTCAGTTAATCCATATAGGGTATAAACCAATTGGTCAGTCTCTTGTTCCAAGGCGCTTGTGTCGGCATTGGGATTGACATTTTTGATAGCGAGGATTTGAGCCGCATTTTCAATAATTGGCCTTTTGTCTTGTTCCGAAATAACAGGAATCGGGAGTTTTCGCAATTCAGCAAGGGTAGTCTGCCTGAAATCATCTTTTGTAGCAATTGAGGATGATTTTAAATAAAGATATGAAATAAATCGACTGCATAAAATACCCAATAAATATAATGGTTGGAATCGTCGATCAATGGGAATAAATGGATTAATATCTTTCTTAAAGACAAGTTTTTCATCACAGTATGCAACTGAAAGCCGATCTTGCCTATTTATAATTCGTCGAATTAATATTTTGTCCTCCGCTTCATAAAA
>Ga0208495_1000021_pt1 | contig 132547 bp, 129 predicted proteins | sample CryBogmetaGMA14M_FD_184551 | JGI IMG/M metagenome (GOLD analysis project Ga0208495, IMG submission 184551) | Freshwater microbial communities from Crystal Bog, Wisconsin, USA - MA14M (SPAdes) | ecosystem: Environmental > Aquatic > Freshwater > Lake | place: Crystal Bog, Wisconsin, USA...
TCGTGCAATTATTGCTTCAAAGAGATTTGGCTGCCGCTGGAGTTGCCATTGATTCTGCGCCGCCTATGGGTGCATTCACCACCAAGTGGTCATTTCTAAAATCCAATTGGCCCCATATTACTCCATTTGTTTCCCAAAGCAGTCCAATCGAAATGACGTTTGAGCGCTTTCAGTACACATTCGTCAATACGTTACCACTGGCGGAACAACGAGCGGCTTACGATAGATACGTCGTGCCTGAATCTCGCCGTGTTCCCCGCGAGTCACTGACGGCAAGAGTTGATTTCAAGAAACCGCATCCGCCGCTGTTACTGATTGCCGGTTCGTCTGACAGCATCATCCCCGCTTCGCTCACCAAATCCAACTATGCCAAATACAAGCCATCCCCTTCAGTAACCGACTTTAAGGAGTTTGCAGGACGAACTCATTTCATCATCGGGCAAAAGAACTGGGAAGAAATAGCAGATTATGTCCTTGCATGGTTGAACGAAAAGGGAGTGTAAGGCTGGGCTTGCACCAATCAAAAGCCACCCAGCACCGTGTTGCAGCCGACTCGCCTCCGCTGCGCGCCGGCGAGCGTCTGGACACGACCGTTATACCTAAAAAGGAATTGACAATGGGTGACGTTTGTGTACATAATACGATACACAAAGGGAGGATGGAACCATGAAATTTTTAAGCGTCCGAGATTTAAGAGGCAAATCTGCACAAATCTGGAAAGAGCTACCTGACGAAAGAGAGATGGTTGTTACCAGCAATGGTCGGCCCATAGCCATTCTTGCGGCAATAACCGAGGCAAATCTTGAGGAATCGCTATCGGCATTTCGCACATCACGTGCCGTTGAGGCCGTTGTTTCTCTCCAGCGGAGGTCTGTAGAGAAAAGAACCGACAAGATTTCGTTGGATGAAATCAATACCGAAATTAAATCTGTTCGTGAAAAGCGTACATGATGGACATTGTCATTGACACCAATGTTCTTGTTGCGGGTCTTTTATCACCTTTCGGGGCTTGTGGCGAAATCGTACGCATGGTCTCAGCCGGTGAACTGACGCTTTCCTTCGATGCACGGATTCTATCAGAATACAACGAGGTTCTGCGACGCCCGAGGTTTGGTTTTGAAGAAGAAAAGGTCGCCGCGTTTCTTGACTATATTGTGTATCGTGGCCGGGCCGTTGCGTCTTCCCCTTTGTTCCATTCGCTTCCTGATCCGGATGATGAACCGTTTCTCGAAGTCACTCTTGCGAGTCAAGCTACATGTCTTGTTACAGGAAATCAAAAACATTTCCCTGCTAAACGATGCCAAGGCGCTAAAGTCATTTCACCCAATGAGTTTTTAATTTTTTTCAAAAACCAGCAAGCAGAAAAGAAACGCATAACAAAGCGCTCAACCCGGACGCGCAAAAAACCGCGCGCCGATTAGCTTTTCGTTAGACGGAGAGAAATGAAGAAGAAAACATTGATCAGTTGGAGCAGCGGCAAGGACAGCGCATGGGCGCTTCACCTGCTCCGGCAAGACCCGGGGATTGAGCTTCTCGGCCTGTTTACCGCAATGAACCAGAAATACAGCCGTGTGTCGATGCACGCCACCCGGTTGGAGATGCTTCAGCGTCAAGCTGAGGCAGTCGGTCTGCCGATCGAAACGATCAGTCTACCCGACCCATGCACAAACGAGCAATACGACGCCATCATGCGACCCTTCGTCACCGAGTGTGCCAATAAAGGGATTGAGTGCGTGGCATTCGGAGATCTGTTCCTTGAGGATATCCGAAAGTATCGGGAGAATCAATTGAAAGGAACCGGAATTGAGCCTCTTTTTCCGTTATGGGGAATCCCCACAAGCGATCTGGCAGAGCAAATGTTATCAGCAGGACTTGAAGCCTATGTCAGCAGTGTTGATCTCAACAAACTGCCTTCGCGTTTTGCCGGGCAGAAATGGTCAAGGGACTTGATTGCGGAGTTCCCCAAGGATTGCGACCCCTGCGGAGAGAACGGGGAAATCCACACGGTCGTCGTGGGTGGGCCGATGTTTCGGAATCCCATCCTGGTCAGAGTCGGCGATGTTGTGAACCGGAACGGGTTTGCTTACGCTGACATCATTCCAGTGAACTGAAAGGATCGTCGAACCAGAGGGTGCAGGTGTCGCGGACAAGCTGCGCGCCCGAACGGCAAAATTTAATGAACAATGGAATCCTTACCGGTGTTCCGCTGTGCTTTACACCGGCAGGTGACTTCGCCGTTAGGCGAAACAATAAGAAAGATCACATGACCAGAAGCAGCAAACAACTCAGCAATCCTTTTTCGACCGGTGGCGGTGGCGTGCATTTCGAAGCGCATGTTCAAGCTTCTTTTGTCGTGCTTATGCTTGCTGGTGGTTTTGCACCTTGTATGCCGTGCTGGCCCATAAGCAAGATAAAACTGCAAGGGAAATTTGTCGGGTATGATACCGATGATCTGATCGTTTTTGTCGAAAAGATTGGCGGTAACCAGAAGCACAAGATTCTTGGCCAGATCAAGCATTCCATCAGCATCACTGAAAATGACCCAGTCTTCGGCGAGGTCATTCAGGCCGCATGGAACGACTTTAACAATACCAGCTTGTTTTCCAGAGGCAAAGATGCCATTGCTCTTATCACCGGCCCATTAAGTGCAACGGATGTCAACGATGTACGTACCATTCTTGAATGGGCAAGGCACTTGGAAAACGCTGACGAATTTATCAAAATGGTAGAAATGACCCGTATCAGCAGCCAAAGAAAACAAAAAAAGTTACAAGCATTCAAAGCAAATCTAAAAAATGCCAATGGTGGCAATTCTGTGTCAGACGAAATTCTTTTTGAATTTCTGAAGCATTTTCACCTTCTTGGCTATGACTTGGATATCAAGGCCGGAGTGACTTTATCGCTACTTCATTCTTTGATTGGTCAATATTCACAGGAGAATGCTCAGTCGTTGTGGTCTCGACTCGTCGATGAGGTGCAATCTGCCAACAAGAACGCAGGCACCATTTCACCAGAGAGCCTTCCCGATGATTTACAGACCGCCTTCAAGCAACGGGTCTATGAAGTCATACCCAAAGAGTTTTCAGCTGGTCAGTTACCATCAACCAAGCCAGATTGGAATCAGCATGCACACGCTTCTGATCTGGTGATTATCAATCTTCTTGGCGCATGGAATGAGAAAAACGCAGCCGATCTTGAGATCGTTCGTCAACTTGCTAATGAGGAGTTTGGTTTGTGGATTTCTGAGATCAGGGAGATTCTACAACAGCCAGACGTCCCACTGTCGCTAAAAAATGGAAGGTGGTATGTTACCGAGCGGAAGACCTTGTGGCAGGCATTAGGCACAAGGCTTTTTGATGACACTTTGGAAAAATTTAAGCAGTGCGTTGTCACCGTCCTGTCAGAGCATGATCCCCAGTTTGAATTACCTTCTGAAGAACGATATGCTGCCAGCATTCATGGAAAAGTATTGAAGTATTCGCCCGAACTTCGGAAGGGCATGGCTGAAAGTCTGGCCCTTCTTGGCAGCCAGTCCGACGATTTGACCAACTGCTCACAAAACAAGCCGGAGACCATTACCGTTCTTGCTGTTCGCGAAATCTTAGAGAATGCCGATTGGGTGCTGTGGGGTAGCTTAAATAATCTGCTCCCGGTATTGGCCGAAGCAGCCCCTGATGAATTTTTGAACGCGGTTGAAAATGCGTTGCAACAATCTCCCTGCCCATTTGACGAACTTTTCTCGCAGGAAGGCAGTGGCATCACTGGCGGAAATTACCTCACCGGTTTGCTTTGGGCGCTGGAAACTCTCGCTTGGGACCAGACATTCTTGGTCCGCGTCTGTGTGATACTTGGTGACATAGCATCCCATGATCCTGGTGGCAATTGGGCTAACCGACCTGCAAATTCCCTCACAACGATTTTGCTTCCGTGGCTTCCTCAGACTATGGCATCTATCGAGAAGCGTAAGGTTGCGCTCCAAACACTTCAGAAGGAAGTCCCGGCAGTTGCGTGGAAGCTCTTGCTCAGTTTACTGCCAAATCAGCATCAGATGTCTACGGGTGCTCATAAGCCTTCATGGCGTAATATCATTCCCGATGACTGGGAGAAAGGCGTTACGCAGAAAGAGTATTGGGAGCAGGTTTCTTTTTATGCTGAGCTGGCGGTTTCAATGGCAAGCCATGACATGGAGAAGCTGAATGAACTTGTTGGTCATCTGGGCAATTTGCCGCAGCCTTCTTTCGACAAAGTTCTGGAACAACTGTCATCGGAAGCTGTTTCCAGCAAACTAGAAGATGAACGCTTGACGCTTTGGGTTAGTCTGACGAAGTTTGCTTCGAAGCATAGACGCTTTTCCGACACAAAATGGGCTTTGAACAGTGATATCGTATCTAAAATTGAGAGTGTTGCGGCGATACTCGCCCCCAAAAATCCATTAAACCTTCATCGCAGTATATTTAATGGTCGCGACTTCGATCTCTACGAAGAAAAAGGAAACTGGGAGGAACAGTTGCAGAAGTTTGAAGTAATCCGCCAACAGGCGATAAAGGATATTCTTACGTACGGAGGAATGGATGCAATCATTCAGTTTGCCGAAGCTGTAGAGTCGCCTTCGCATGTCGGTCATTCTCTTGGTGTTATCGCCGCAGCAGCAATTGATGAGACCATACTTCCAGCACTTTTGGAGACAAATAATAAGAAAGTCGCACAATTTGTAAGCGGCTATGCCTGGAGTCGGCAATATAGCCATGGTTGGGGGTGGGTCGACGGATTGGATAAATCAGGCTGGTCTGCCACGCAAATAGGTCAGTTTTTAAGCTATATGCCCTTTATAGAGGAAACCTGGAACCGAGCGACTGCGTGGCTAGGAGAGTCTGAAAGAGAATACTGGAGCAGGGCCAGCGCGAACCCGTATCACACAGATGGCGACATTGGAGTTGCCATAGACAAACTTATTAAGTACAAAAGGCCTCATGCTGCCATCGATTGTTTGGATAAAACACTTCATGACAAACAACCATTAGATAGGTCACGAAGCGTTAGGGCTCTTCTTGCTGCGATATCTTCCACAGAACCTTCCTACGCGATGGACGCATACCACATCGTTAAGATTATAAAAGCTCTTCAAGAAGATCCTGATACTGATCCCGATGATCTTTTCCGGGTGGAGTGGGCCTATTTGTCCTTACTTGATAGTCATCAGGGCGCTTCACCGAAGCTAATGGAAAATCGACTCGCTTCTGACCCAGCATTTTTCTGTGAAGTGATACGTCTTATTTATCGTTCAAAAAAGGAAGACAAATCTGACAAAGAGCCCGGTGAACGAGATAAATCCGTTGCTACAAACGCGTGGAGACTCCTCCACGAATGGCGGACAGCGCCGGGCACGCAGCCTGATGGTTCATTTTCACAAGAGCAATTCACACAGTGGCTTGAACAAACCAAAGAGACGTGTGCTGAATCCGGGCATCTAGAAGTAGCTCTTAAACATGTAGGACAGGTTCTTTTTTACTGTCCACCCGATCCGCAAGGATTGTGGATAGATCAAGCCGCCGCCAATGCACTCAATGGTAAAGATGCCGAGGAAATGCGAAGAGGATTCAGCATGGAAGTTTTCAACTCGCGTGGGGTTCACTGGATTGACCCAACCGGAAAACCAGAACGAGAGCTTGCCGAACATTACAGACAAAAGGCCGACGTGGTTGAGAACGCAGGATATCAACGTTTTGCTGTAACACTCAGGGGCCTGTCGAAATCCTATGACCATGATGCTGACCGAATTGTCGCTGAACATAGCGAGTCAATTGCAGACAATGAGTGATATAGTCTGCCCAACAAGTCGTTCCAGCGGACACGCTAAAGCGCGCCGCTGAACTCAAACATTAGACATTAGCAAAAGGCTTGGATAGGTATGTTGCTGACAACAATCGTAATGATCCTCGTTGAGTTTGCCCTATGCGTTGCCGGCGCCTTCGTCTACGGCGCTTCACAGTAGCAGGGCAAGACTAAGAACTTTCAGGGGAGAATATCATGAGACGATCCGATGATTCGCCTCCCATAACGCCGGAACCACCAGCAGATACAGAGACAGAACCGGCCGATACGTCCGCGCCGACGGAACAGGCGGAATCAACGGCTCCGATAGAAACAACCCCTCCGCCGGAAGCAGCGGTTTCGGCAGAACCGGCAACCCCGCCAACGCCCCCTGAACCCGCATCAATAGCAGCGCCGTCATCTGAACCCGTATCGACAAAAGTGCCGCCAGTCGCGGCTCCGGAAGAGACTGCCCATCCGGCAGAAGGTAATCCGCCGCCGGAATTTATCCATCTGCCGCTCGGCCGGATCATCGTCGAAGAGCAGATTCGCACGGGGATTGACAGGAAGGGAGAATCCTTCCAGTCCCTGATGGAATCCGTCCGGCATAAGGGCGTGCTGGAACCCGTCCTGGTTGCCCGCAGGGATGAACGGTTTCTTCTGATCTCCGGCGAAAGAAGATTTCTGGCCTGCCGGCAACTTGGCCTTGAGACGATCCCGTCCAGGGTGCTGGATGCCGTTGTTTCCAAGGATGAAATCCTGGCCGTCCAGTTGATCGAGAATCTTCAGCGGGAAGACCTCAATCCGATCGATGAGGCGAACGCCTATTTTGCCTTTCTCAGAGGCAGTCAGACCGGCATGGAACCGGATGGGATCATCAACACCATCATGAACTATGCCCGTGATCCGGAACGGGTCAAAAGTGAATTTACGGCACAATTGGCCGTAATCGTTAAATGCTCAGGTAAATCAATAACTTTTATACGAAGAATACTGTCTCTATTACGGCTACCAGGAGAGATCCAACAGGCGATCCGGGAGGGAAAAATCGGCCTCTCCCAGAGCTATCTGTTTGCCGAAAATATCAACCACCCGGCCCTCATGAAGATATTCAACGCCTTTCTGGAAAAACCGCTCACCTACAATGCCCTGAAGATGCTTTTCAGGATGACTTCGAAAACCGGGAAGGCGAAGGTCAGCCGGAAACCGCAGCCCATCCGGACGCTGCGGACGAAAATGAAAACGGTCCGCGCCATGATTGAAGACCGGATCGCCAAAGTCAAGATCAGCGACCTGTCGGACCTGCTGGCGGACATTGAATCCCTGCGGCTGTTCCTGAAGGAGGAGCTGGAGCGGGTGGCCGCATCTGCCCCCGGAAAGGATGACGATAAGACAGAGTAAGGGAAAGAAGGGCATGAATCTGAAACCACGCAAAAAAGGAGGCTGTTGATGAAAAAAAATTATCCTTACGGCAAGGGCAAGGTCAAATGGATTTCCACGGACTGGCTGGCGGAAAATCTCAAAAAGGAGGAGATGCTGATCCTCGATGTCCAACCCAATGTGCATGACTTTATCGAGGAACATATCCCCGGGGCGGTCTATCTGACGGAGGGCCTTCTCCGCTGCACGGAGAATAATCTGCCCGCCATGTACGTCCCGCCGGCGGCGGTTGAACAGGTTTTTCGCCGGACGGGCCTGAAGCGGGACATTCCGGCGGTTGTCTACACCGGCACCGGCGCGGCCAAGGGCTGGGGAGACGGCCTTGAACAGACGATGATGGCCTACAGCCTCGTCCGCTTCGGCCATAATCTCGTGTATATCCTGGATGGCGGCCTCAATAAATGGAGGACGGAAGGCAAACCGCTGACCAAGGAATTCAAACCGGTCCAGGCGTCCAATTTCACTGTGCAGGTTCAGGAGGATTATTTCATCGACTACCAAACCTTCAGGGCCATCAAGGACAGCAAAGACGTCATCACTCTGGATGCCCGCCCGGCGGACGCCTACGAAGGCCAGAAATACTGGATCAAGCCCGGTCACATCCCCGGCGCGATCAACGTCCCCTGGAGATCCCTCATGGATGACGGGAACCCGGCCCTGCTCAAACCGGATCAGGAAATTCAGGCCATCCTGGATAAAAACGGCATCCACCCCGAGAAGATGATTCTCTGCACCTGCGGCACCGGACGGGAGGCCACAAACGAATTCATCCTGTTCAAGTGGTATCTGGATTATCCCCGGGTCAAGATCTACGAGGGCTCCTATACCGAATGGACGGCCTATCCGGAAAATCCGACGGTGACCGGGAAGAATCCGCGGTAAGGCCCGGAATGACTGCACTTGCGCAGAAGCGCTGTCCGGTCATGATAAAAATTCTTGAATCTGAAGAGAAAGACAGGTATATTCCGTCCATCTTCTTGTCGGAGGGACTAAAGTGATCATTCGCTGCTGGGGTGCGCGCGGTTCCATACCGGTATCCGGAAAGCAATATCTGAAATATGGAGGGGATACCCCGTGCATTGAAATAAGAAATAAGCATGACGATATTATCATCATCGATGCCGGTTCAGGGATCCGCAGGCTGGGAAACCGGCTGGCAGATGAAAAAAGGAGATCCTGCACGATGTTTTTCACCCATGCCCACTGGGACCACATCATGGGGTTTCCCTTTTTCAAGCCCATCTATTCCAAAAGAACGCAGATCACGATGTATGGCTGTCCCTTCACACAGGTCTCGGTCAAACACATTATTTCCATGATCATGGCCCCTCCCAACTTTCCCGTTAATTTTGAAGACATCAAGGCGGGGATCACCTATCATGAAACCTGCGGAAGCACGGTTTCCATCCATTCCATGACCATTACGTCGATTCCGCTGAGCCATCCGAATCAGGGAGTCGGATATAAATTCGAAGAAGACGGCAAGTCCTTTGTGTTCCTGACCGACAATGAGTTGACCTACCGGCATCATGGCGGCCTTCGCTTTGAGGATTATCGACGTTTTTCCGCCAACGCGGACCTGCTGATTCACGACGCTGAGTTTAATGAAAAGGAATATAAAACGAAGAAATCCTGGGGACACAGCGTGTATAAAGACGCGCTGAGGTTAGCGCTGGAGGCGGGGGTCAAGAAGTTCGGCTTGTATCATCATAATCAGGAAAGGCCCGATCGGGAAGTGGATGCCTTCGTCAAAGACTGTCATAAAATCATCAAAGAGCAAGGCCAATCACTAAAATGTTTCGCAGTCCCCCAGGATATGGAGATTGTTTTATAAACTGTAAAAAACAGAAAGGAGTATGTGAATACTATGAAGATCAATGAAAGAAACCGCACGGCGTTCGGGATATGCATGATTTTAGCCGTCTTTGCCTTTTTTACCCTCTACCCGGCCACAGCCGGTGCGCACGGACCCAAGGAGATCAAGCTGGCCTATGACGTTGCTTCCAAAACTCTGCAGGCAACCATTACCCATACAAACTTTTCGGCGTCCCATTACATCGATAAAGTTCAAATCAAAAAGAATGGCGAGGTCGTAACCCTTCAGGAATATACGAGCCAGCCCACCGAGACATTTACCTATTCCTACAAGATCGAAGCGGTCGCGGGTGATGTCATCGAACTCAAAGCTTCCTGCAGCCGATTTGGCTCAAGAACGGAAAAGCTGACGGTCGGTCAGCCGGTGGAACCCAAATAAGCATTGCTCCGATGACCATTTTCTATGCCCATGCCGTCGCCATGGCAGCGGGGTTTCTGCTGATCGCCGCCGGATTCGTGGTCGTTCGGTTTTACCGGCAGAACCGCGCCTGGCTGAAAATTCACAAGACCGCCGGGATCATCGGATCCCTGTGTTTTCTCATGGGGCTGACGGCGGCCATTGCGATGGTTTCGCAATCCGGAGAGGGGCACGTGAAAGTCGCCCACGCGTGGCTGGGGATGGCGACGTTTTTCGTTGCCGTCACGACTCCGATCCTCGGGCAACTGCAATTCAAGATAAGGGCAAGGATTCAACAACTGAGAATCATGCACCGGTGGTTTGGACGGTTGACGCTGGTTATGGTTCTGCTCACCCTGCTATCGGGGCTGCGCACGGCAGGGGTTATCTGAATGTTGAAAACGGAGGGAAGCTGATCGGGGAAATGGTTCAGAGCCGCCCGTAGTCATCCTCCAGACGTTCAATATCGTCCTCACCGAAATATTCGCCGGTCTGTACCTCGACAAACACCAGATTTTCAGCCCCCGCATTCATCACCCGGTGAGCGGAACCTGCGGGAATATCGACCGCCTCGCCGGACTCAAGAGACAAATCCGTCCCGTTCAGGGTGACCACCGCCCTACCCTTCACGATAAACCAGTGCTCGGCGCGGTACTTGTGTCTCTGAAGACTCAGACGCTGGCCGGGATAGACGGTCATCCTTTTGACCTTATGATCCGGCCCGTCGGACAGGACTTCATAATGCCCCCAGGGACGATGCTCCTCGTGCGTGTCCATAGATCCATCCTCTGAACAATGGGTTGCCACGGCCGCTCATTGTTTTGTTCTTTACAAGCTTCTTCTCTTTCTCAGAAGACCCGGCGCCGGAGGTTGCATTCATGCAGGACCGTCGCGGCGATCTCTTCAACAGACATCATGGTAATGTTGATAAAGGGAATATCCTCATACTGGAAAAGGAATTCCGCCAGAGAGACTTCCTGCTGGCATTGTTCCAGGGATGAGTAGCGGCTGTCCGGCATGCGCCGGGTGCGGATCGTATGGAGACGCTCCGGGCTGATGGTGAGCCCGAACAGTTTCTTGCGGAAGGGCACCAGCACATGCGGCATATTCCCATCCTTGTTCACCAGGTCTTCCTCGGTCAGGGGATAATTGGCGGCATAGATACCGAACTGGAGAGCGAGATAGATGCAGGTGGGGGTTTTGCCGGCACGGGATACCCCGACCAGGATAATATCCGCCTGGTCATACTCTTTGGTCGTCGCGCCGTCATCATTGTACAGGGCATAATTGACGGCATCCATGCGAAAATTATAGACCGTATCATTCCCCACGCCGTGGTAGAGGCCGACAGTATGCGATGATTCCACGCTGAGCTCTTCTTCCAGCCGGCCCATATAGGTATCGAAAAAATCAAAGACCACGCCTTTGCCGGTCGCGATCATCTGCCGGATATCCTCGCTGATCAGGGTGCTGAAAATAATCGGAGCGACACCGCTCTTCTGTTCGGCACTATTGATCTGCATGACCGCGAATCTGGCCTTTTCAAGAGTATCGACAAAGGGCAGCGTGACCTGATGGAACTGAATATGCTCAAACTGGGTCATCAGGCTGTGACCCAGGGTCTCCGCTGTAATGGCGGTCCTGTCGGAAATAAAAAAAATGGTGCGTCTTTTTGGCATGGGCAGGGGATGAGGCAGGGACGCCATGGGTGGCGCCCCTGCCCGGGTAAATCAGTAAAGGAATCGTAAAAAAGTCATGCTCCGTCCTTTTACAAAGTCGTTAAAGCATCTCGATGGCACAGGCCAAAGATACCCCGCCGCCGCCGCAGAGGGTCGCCAGTCCCAGGGTCTTGCCTCTCTTCTTCAGGACATGAAGCAGCGTCACCATGATCCGGCATCCTGTGGAGCCCACCGGATGACCCAGCCCCACCCCGGAGCCGTTCACATTCGTAATCTCCCGTTTGAAACCCAGCTCTCTTTCGCAGCCCAGGTACTGCGCGGCAAAAGCCTCGTTCACTTCAATGAGGTCAAAATCCTCCATCTTCATCTTGCTTCTCGCCAGCAGGTCTTTGACGGCCGGCACCGGGCTCAGTCCCATGATCGAAGGATGGCAGCCACCGCGACCGAAGGCCTTGATCCGGGCAAGTGGTTTCAATCCAAGCTCTTTCGCTTTCTCCGCGGACATGATCACCATCGCGCTGGCGCCGTCATTAATGCCGGAGGAGTTGCCGGCTGTGACTTTACCGATTTTCGGAAGGAAAGCCGTCGGCAGCTTGGCCAGTTCCTCCATAGTCAGTCCGGGCCGGAAATGCTCATCCTTGTCAAAGATCACCGGGGGCTTGCCCTTCTTCTGGGGAAGTTCAACCGGCACAATCTCTTCCTTGAAGTCGCCTTCCTTCGTCGCCCGTTCCACATTGTTGTGGCTGCGCAGGGCGACGGCATCGATCTCTTCCCGGCTGAAGTTATGTTTATAGGCAATGAGCTCCGCCGTGATCCCCATGATATAGGGTTTACCCCGGAAGAGGTCGACAATCGGACCCTCCTTGATCGGCCCCTGCTCCAGCCCGGGCAGCAGATGGGATCCGGCATGCAGACCATGCACGAGATTATCCACAAAAACCTGATCCTGGAAGCGGCATCCCCAGCGGGCCGCCGGGACTGAATAAACGGCCCCGGACATGTGCTCCATCCCGCCGGCGAGAATGATATCCGCCATCTCACCCCGGATCAGGCCCATCCCGGAAAGGACGGCCTCCATACCGGAGATGCAGACCCGGTTGACCGTCACCGCCGTCACGGTCTCCGGAATGCCGGCCATCAGGGCGGCAACGCGGGTCACATTGAGGGCGTCGACAGGTTCCATGCAGCAGCCGAAACGGACATCATCAATGATGGCCGGGTCAATGCCCGCCCGTTTGACCGCCTCTTTCATGACCACGCTTCCCAGGGTGGGCGTATTCAGATTTTTAAGGGTGCCGCCAAATTCGCCGATGGCGGTCCGACAGGCGGAAACAATAACAACATCCTTCATAGCAGAACCTCCTTTTATGAGTTTAATGATAACGAATGAAAAGACCTTCTTGTGATGAAGTTCATATTATAAGACCTGCCCGATGTCAATCAAGATGATAGAATGGATTATTTTACCCACTACTGCCCAGCCGTGGATATTCATCAGAACTGAGGATTATGGATCGAAAGAGAGTAACGACAAGATCAGCAAGGGCCGGGTTTCCGGGTGATTGGCTGCATCGCCTGGTTATGCAATAATTTCATTCAGTCCTTCTATCACTTGGGTCAACTCTTCCAGAGATGCTTTGCCGATAACTTTCCCAATCCTCTCTACGGACAGTGTTCGGATTTGGCTGATCTTGATCCATGATTTCTTTCTTAAATTTCCGGTCTTCAACTCAAGGGTTAGTGGGAACCCGGCCTTTTGTGGCTGACTTGTGATTGCCACGGCTATGACGGTACCTGAATGTTCATTAAATATATCGTGGCTCAAGATCATGACAGGACGCAAGCCAGCCTGCTCATGGCCTCGCACAGGGTTCAAATCTGCCCAGCGAATCTCGCCTCTCAGTATTCCGGCCATTGGCTCACATCCTCAGCTAACCCTTCTTCTGCCATAGCCCTTTCAAATGCCGGTTCGAGTTTGGCACATTCCATCGATAGTCGGCTGCGCTTCATTCGGGTGAGTTTCTCACCGACAGCTTCCCGAATTGCCTGGCTGCGATTTTGAAAAACATGTTCGCCGACTAGCCTGTCCAATTCGCCGATAAACTCTTCGTCCAATGTAATCGCAATCTTTGCTTTACCCATATTAGCCTCCTGTCTTCTGGTATTACATTATATCATACCAGTAGCGAGGTAAACAATTTTTATTTATCTGTCAAAACCACTGACATAGTCAATGGTGGGGCGTAATAAAAAGAAAAATAAGACATGAAAGCAAGTCGTCATCATTGACATCTTTGCAAAAAAAGGGTAAGGAAACGCGCGATACAAACGAAATCACCACAAGCGAGGTTGCGCGATGAACGACATTTTCAAAGCGATCCAGGTCAGCGATCATGTCTACTGGGTGGGGGCTATCGACTGGACGATCCGCGATTTCCACGGCTACCAGACCAAACGGGGCAGTACCTACAACGCCTATCTGATCCTGGCGGACAAAATCACCCTGATGGATACGGTCCGGGCGCCTTTCCGGGAGGAAATGATGTCACGCATTGCCTCCGTGATCAACCCGAAAGACATCAGCTACATCATTTCAAACCACTCCGAGATGGATCATTCTGGCTGTCTGCCCGATGTGATCCAGGCGGTCCAGCCGGAAAATGTTTTTGCCTCGGTCATGGGATGCAAGGCCCTGAAAGAAATCTTTCACCTGGATCAGGAGTTCACCCCTTTAAAGGACGGCGGCAGCCTTAGTCTGGGCAACAGGACGCTCTCCTTCATGGAAACGCGGATGCTGCACTGGCCGGACAGCATGTTCAGTTATCTGGTTGACGAACAGGTTCTTTTTTCGCAGGATGCCTTCGGGATGCACCTGGCCTGTTCGGAACGCTTTGATGACGAGGTCGATCCCGCCATTCTTCTTTACGAAGCGGCGACCTATTATGCCAATATCCTGATGCCCTACTCGCCTTTTGTTTCCAAACTGCTGGAACGGGTGGCCGCCGCGGGCCTGACCGTCAAAGTCATCGCCCCCGATCATGGACCGATCTGGCGGAAGGATCTCCCGGGCATCCTGGACCGCTATGCTAAATGGGCAGCCCGGAAGCCGACGCTGAAGGCCGTGGTCGTCTACGCAACCATGTGGCACAGCACGGAAAAGATGGCGCTGGCCATTGCGGAAGGTCTGCTGTCTAATCGTATTCAGGTGAAGGTAATGTCCATGGCGGAATGCCACCGCAGTGATGTGGTCTACGAAATACTCGATGCCGGGGCCCTGCTGGTCGGCTCATCGACCCTGAATAATCATATGCTGCCGCAGATCGCGGACATCCTGACCTATCTGAAAGGGCTCAAGCCCCAGAATCTGATCGGCACCGCCTTCGGATCTTACGGCTGGAGTGGAGAGGCCACCCGTCAGATTCAGGATATGCTTGCCGAATTCAAGGTGGCACCGGTGGGAGAAACCATCCGGGTCAAAAATGTCCCCGATCCTCATATCCTCGCTCAATGCTTCGAGCTGGGAAAGCTGACAGCAAAAAAATTGCATGACATCGTGGGAAAATAAACCATAAAGAAGGGAGATCCATAATGAAAAAATATGTTTGTGATGTGTGCGGTTATGTCTATGACCCCGCCAAGGGCGATCCGGACGGCGGGATTGCCAAAGGTGTGGCTTTTGAAGATCTGCCCGATGACTGGGTCTGCCCGATCTGCGGTTCCGGCAAGGACGTGTTTTCACCGGAATAAGGGTCCACCGATTGCATCGGAAAGGAGAACCACAGGATGGATACAAAAACAGCACTCCATGAGGCCTATACGGGCGAGGCAAAAGCGGCCCTGCGGCTCAAGGTTTATGCCGAAAAAGCAGAGCAGGAAGGATATCTGCAGATGGCCAAGCTTTTCAGGGTGATCGCTTTTTCCGAAGAAATGCACGGCAGTCGCGCTCTGAAGCTTTTGCGTGAGGTCAAAAGTACCGAAGAAAATCTGGCCGCCAGTTTTGAATCGGAAACCCGTGTCGCCCAAGTGGCCTACGGCCCGTTCATCAAGCAGGCGGAGGCAGAGGGAAACAATGCGGCTGTTGTGCACTTCAGCCAGAGCCAGGATGTGGAAGAAATTCATGCCAAGCTCTACAAGGAAGCGATGAACCACTTCATGGAAGAGCGTGAAACCACCTACTATGTCTGCAAGATTTGCGGCTATGTGTCGGACGGCCTTCTTCCGGATGAGTGTCCTGTCTGCAACGCCAAGAAGGAACAGTTCGTTCACTTCGATTGACATTCCGCAGTTTTGGAAGAGTTACCCTGTGGGGAAAAGACTTTCACCGGACAGAGGCCGATGGACCTCCTGCCGGGCGTGGGCTTCGCTTGCGATGGATGAAGGGTAAAGGGATGAATCAACAACCAGAGACCTTACTGCTGACGATCGGGGGTCAACCGATCGGCCTCGAAGAAATCGTCGCTGCCGCCAGGGGCAGGCTGTGGGTCCGGGTCAGCAGGGACAGTGCATTTATCGGACGGATGGAGCAATCCCAGGCCATGCTTTTCAGGGCCGTGAACCAGGGTATCCCCGTCTACGGCGTGACGACCGGGTACGGGAAATCCTGCGGCAAGCGCCTGTCGAAGGACCTCGCCATCCGAAAGAACGGCGCCAGTCCCCTCCATTTTCATGGATGCGGCACCGGAGAGCCTCTCGGCATTGAGGAGATCCGCGCCGCCATGGTCTGCCGTCTGCTTTGTTTTGCCCGGGGCTACTCGGGCGTCTCCCTCCCGCTGCTGGAACAGCTCGCGGCCTTTCTGAACAGCGGCATTACGCCCGTCGTCCCCTCCGAGGGTTCCGTTGGCGCCTCCGGCGATTTGACACCCCTGTCTTACATCGCCGCCACCCTGACGGGCAGCCGGGAGGTCTTCTACCAGGGCAGGCGGATGCCGGCAGCGGAGGCCATCAGAAAGGCAAAACTGACGCCCTATACCTTCCGCATGAAGGAGACTCTTTCCATGATGAACGGGACAGCTATCATGACGGGGATCGCCGTGATCGCCGTGGAAAGAGCCTGCCGGATTCTCGATGCCGCCGTTTGTGCTGCGGCCCTGACCGTCCATGCCCTGAAGGGCAAGGCGCACCATTTTCATCCCGCCATCGGCGAGGCCAAGCCTTTTCCGGGGCAGATCCGGATTGCCCGGAAGCTGACCCATCTCCTCCAAACGAAAGCCGATCTCTCCGCGCTGGAGGCAGATTCTCCGGAAACCCTGCAGGATCCTTATTCCATCCGGTGTACTCCTCAGATCACCGGCGTTCTCGACGATGCCCTGCAGTGGATCTCCGACTGGGTGACGACGGAGGCGAACAGCTCCAACGATAACCCGATTTTCGATTTTGAAACGGGCCAGCCTCTGATGAGCGGCAATTTCTATGGCGGGCACATGGCCTTCGCGATGGATGCCCTCAAGATGGCCCTGGCGTCTATTGCCGATATGTCCGACCGCCAGGTCATGCTGCTCGTCAACCCCCAGCTGAACCGGGGACTTCCTGCAGACCTTGTCGGCGTCCGGGGCGATCAGGCCGTCTTTCATCACGGTTTCAAGGCCATGTCGCTCTCGACGTCCGCCCTGGCCGCGGAAGCCCTGAAGAACACCATGCCCGCGGGGTCTTTCTCCCGATCGACGGAGTCTCACAATCAGGACAAGGTCAGCATGGGAACCATTGCCGCTCGTGATGCTGACCGGGTATGTACCCTCACGGAACGGGTCGTAGCCATCCACTTAATGGCAGCCGCGCAGGCCTGTGAGCTCCGCGGCAACATCCGACACCGGTCCCAGCTGAAAACCCTTTTGAAGAACATCAGAGCCGTTGCCGCGGCCACAGGGGAAGACCGCCCCATGGACGCAGATATTGAACGGATGGCCCAGGCGATCGTCTATTCCGATCTTTTCAAACTGGACGATGAAACTGGAAAATAAAATCAGAAACTACCCCGAAACATCTGAACCCCTGGCTCGCCAGACAAAGATTCCCTCCTCATGAAGGTATTGCTCATATCCCCGAACCTGTCGACCACTCCTTCACCTGTTTATCCGATCGGGCTTGATTATGTGGCCGGGATGATCTCCCCTCCGCATGAGGTGAAGATCATTGATCTGCTTGAGAAGCACAGCCTGGAGAGCCTGGCGGGCATCATCAGAGATTTTGGCCCCCGCTTGATCGGGTTATCCATCCGGAACGTGGATAATATGGAGGCCCTCGAGACGAAAACTTATGTGAACGGATATCAACAGCTTATTTCTGCAATTCGCGAGATGACTTCGGCGGAGATTATTCTTGGCGGCAGCGGTTTCACGATCTTCCCGGCGGAACTTATGGAGGCGCTGGACGCTGATTACGGAATTGTCGGCGATGGCGAGCCCTTCATGCTTCTTCTCCATGCCATGGAAACCCATGCGGATGCTTCCTGTATTCCGGGCGTTATGGTCAAAGGAAAACCCCTTGCCGGTTTTCCCGACAGCCGGGAGAGTACTTTCCGGAGATCCTTTGACGTGAACAGCCCCCATGTCCAGTATTATCTGAGACAGGGGGGGATCCTTAACCTCCAGACAAAACGGGGATGCCCCTTCCGTTGCATTTACTGTACCTATCCCTATATCGACAGCGACAGGCTCAGGTTCATCGATCCTGATGAAGTTGCACAGACAGCCCTGATGCTTCAGGATGCGGGGGCCAGATATCTGTTCATTACGGATTCAACCTTTAATTGCCACACCGACCATAGCCTGAGGGTGGCAAAGGCATTCATCAAGGCCCGTCTTTCTATTCCCTGGGGAGCGTTTTTCGCTCCTTTCAAACCGACAGCCGATTACTTTAAAGTTATGGCCGAGGCCGGTCTTACCCATGTCGAATTCGGCACAGAATCTTTGTGCGACCGCGTCCTGTCGGCTTATGGAAAGCCTTTTCATACCGACGACGTATTTTATGCCCATGAACTCGCCTCCGCTGCAGGACTCCATACCGCTCACTACCTTCTTCTCGGGGGGCCGGGGGAGGATGAAAAGACGCTGGAGGAGACGCTGACGAACGCAGAAAAACTTAAGAATGCGGTGCTGATCCTTTTTTGCGGCATCCGGATCTATCCTCATACCCCCCTCTATCAGATCGCCATTCGGGAGAAACAGATTACAAGGAATCAGAATCTGATGGAGCCGGTCTTTTACAGATCACCGGTGCTGAGTTCGGACAGGATCATAAGGACGGTGATAGAGCGTGCAGCAGGGCGTCCCCATTGGGTTTTAGGTTCCGGTGGCGAGCAAGCGGCCCGGGCGGTTTCGCGTATGCACATCCATGGGCATTGCGGGCCGCTATGGGAGCATTTGGTACCTGAAAAACCTGAACTGTGAAATTTAAAATTTGCCCTGAAGGACAGGACTGCAGGGGGTGTCATTTCCTTCCTGAAAGTGTCAGATTCGATTTAATCGCAGAGATTCAAGACTTCAATATGTTCCTGAAAGAGAACATCCACCAATTTTGATAAGTGTGCATCCTTTCAGATGGTTATCAATCAAACAGGTGGTTGACTTTTCAAATAATTTTGTGATAAAAAATAACAAACTCTGAATAGGACAGCGTCAATGAGATAATAATTCATCAAGCCTTTTTTTAAAGGTGATATCATAAAAAAACTATTGAAGCCCCGTTTCTCGAAAAAGAGAGCGTGGTTTTTTTATTTTCCCTTCTCATGGGTGACCTTATGAAAGATGATAATAAGAACAAGAAGCAGCTCATACATGAACTGACGGAGTTGCGCTCGCAAAATACCGCGCTGAATCAATCAATAGCCGTGAGTGTCTCGGCAGATCTTGTGGTCGAGGAGGCTCGTCGCTATGCCGAAAGTATTGTGGAAACCGTTCGAGAGCCCCTTTTGGTCCTGGATGCGGATCTGAAGATCATCTCGGCGAACCGCAACTTTTACAGAACCTTTAAAGTAACTCCAGGTGAGACGATCGGAAGTTTCATCTATGATCTGGGCAATAAACAGTGGAATATCCCCAAACTTCGGGAACTGCTTGAAGAAGTCCTTCCCGAAGAACAAGTATTCGATGACTTTGAGGTTACCCATACTTTCCAGGACATTGGTCATAAAGTTATGCTGCTCAATGCCCGCCAAATATATCGGAAAGACATCAATACAAAGATGATCCTTCTCGCCATTGAGGATATAACCGAGCACAAGCGACTGGAAGACCTATTAACGGAGTCTGAAGAACGCTACAGGCGTCTTTTTGAGACGGCAAGCGATGGGATCGTGCTTCTCGAAAAAAGCGAAGGGAAGATAACACATGCTAATCCGTCCACTGAGAAGATGTTGGGCTATACCAAAGAGGAGAGCGTCGGGAATAAGCTACAGGACATCGGTGTTATGCTCGATATGGGTGATTTTCAAACGACAATGCAAATTTTGAACGAAGCCGGTGTTATTAACTACAATAATATTCCGGTAATAAGCAAGTCCGGGCAGCATATCGATACGGATATATATCTTGTCGACAGGGCAAGATTGGTACAATGTAATATTCGCGACATGACCAACCGGAAGCAGGCGGAGATAGCGCTGCGGGAGAGCGAGGAGCGGTATCGGTCATTGGTGGAAAATGCGAGCGATATCGTCTTCCAGACGGATGGCACTGGACACTTCACCTTCGTGAATCCGGCGGGGCTCCGTATTACAGGATACAAAGAAGAGGAGCTTATTGGAAAGCATTTTCCGACATTGATCCGCCCGGATATGCGTGACGATGCCATTAAGTTCTTCGGTCGTCAGTTCGTAAAGGGGATTCAAAATACATATTTAGAATATCCTATTCTCACGAAAGAGGGTCATGAGGTCTGGCTTGGGCAAAATACTCAGTTGATCGTGGAAGATGGCCATGTGATCGGCTTCCAGGCGGTGGCCCGCGACATCACCACCCGCAAGCGGGCGGAGGAGGCGCTAAAGCAAAGCGAGGAAAGATACCGGACCATTCTGGAGGAGATTGAAGAGGGTTATCAGGAGGTTGATCTTTCGGGAAACTTCACATTTTTCAATGAATCCTTCCGCAAGATCTTTGGGTACAGTGAAGATGAACTTTTAGGTTCAAACTTCCGGCGCTACGCCGCTGATGAAGAAACCGCGGACAGGGTCTATCGAGCCTACAATCAGATGTACAGGACGGGAAATCCCCTGAAAAGATTTGAATGGGATATTATAACCGGGGACGGCACCAGAAGATCGATTGAATTTTCCGCCTCCCTGCTGCGGGATGGGGAAGGCCATCGCCGGGGATTCCGGGGTATTGTCCGCGATGTCACCGAGCGCAGGCAGGCCGAGGAGGCGCTGCAGGAAAGCGAAGAACGATTCCGCCTGCTGGCGGAGAGCGCAAGGGATACCATCTGCACGATGGACATGAACCTCCAATACACCTACATGAGTCCTTATGTTAAACATATGCTCGATTATACCCCCGAAGAATTCATAGCAAAACCGCTAAATGAAATAATGACACCGGCTTCCCTGGAGCTGTGCATGCAAGCCTTTGCAGAAGAAATGGAAATCGAAAAAAGGGGAAATAGAGATCCTAACCGGTCAAGGACCATCGAAGTGGATCACATCCATAAAAATGGGAAGATAGTCCCGGCTGAAATCAAGTTGACGTTTATGCGTAACGCTGCTGGCCAAGCGGTGGGAATTCTGGGCTATACCAGGGACATCACCGATCGCAAGCAATCGGAGAAAACGCTAAGAAGAAGCGAAGAGAAGTTCCGATTCCTGGCCGAAAATATGAATGATAACATCTTTACGATGGATATGAACTTGCGAACCACCTACGTCAGCCAGTCCATAAAAAAGATGCTTGGATTTACCCCGGAAGAGCGTATGAAACAGCATATCACCGAACAAGTGACCCCTGCTTCGATGACCTTAATAGAGAAAATCCTGTCCGAAGAGCTTGAGCGGGAGCAACAAGGTATTGGTGACCCCGACCGATCAGTTAAGTTTGAAGTGGAATTCTATCATAAAGACGGCTCTACGGTCTGGGTGGAAAATGTGATCAGCGGCATTCGCGATGACCAGGGAGTTGCGGTTGGAATCCACGGGGTTTCACGTGACATCACCGAACGCCGGAAGTCGGAACATGATTTAGAAGAGAGTTTTAAGCGGTTACGCAAATCTTTGGGAGCCACTGTCCAGGCCATCGCTGTGACGGTTGAGACGAGAGATCCCTATACAGCGGGACATCAGCGCAGGGTGGCTGATCTGTCTCGTGCTATTGCCACAGAAATGAATCTTTCAGTCGATCAGATCGAAGGCATCCGTATGGCAGCTGCCATCCATGATCTCGGCAAGATATCCGTTCCCGCGGAGATCCTCAGCAAGCCAACAAAATTAACAGCATTAGAATTCAGTCTCATCAAAACCCATGCCCAGTCCGGCTATGATATATTGAAAGATATTGAATTTCCCTGGCCCATCGCGAGGATGGTTCTGGAGCATCATGAAAGGATGAACGGTTCGGGTTATCCGAATGGTTTAGCGGGAGACGATATTCTCATAGAATCACGAATTCTGGCCGTGGCCGACGTGGTGGAAGCGATTGCTTCCCATCGTCCCTATCGTCCCTCCCTGGGTATTGAGGCAGCTCTGGAGGAAATCGAGAAGAACAGAGGAACGCTTTACGACACCGGTGCAGTAGATGCCTGCCTGAGAGTATTCAGGGAGAAGAGTTATCACCTTGAAGAAACCTGATTTTAAATGGTAATCCTCACTACTTCAATTCTGAACTGAAGGTTGCTTACTCGTAGGTGGAGACAGTGATTCTGGTTGAGATATCCTGTTTCATTTAACCGCTTAGCTTCTGACCGTACTCATGGACGTAGGTCCGAACTTTATGCACATACTGCCGATGATGACGATTCAGTCCGCTTCTCACAGATCCCTCCCCTGCATAATAGGCCGAAAGGACATGATCCCACAACTGTGGTTCCTGATATCCCATCCGCTGATATTTGTCGTGCAAATCTCTCAGGATTGACGCCGATACCATGATGTTGACCGAGGGTCTGAACGCTTCTTCCCGGGAAGAGGGAAGGTTCAGCTTCTTTGCATATTTTCTCCAGGTGATGGGGTGGATTTGCATGATCCCCATCGCACGGTTGTTGGAGACGGCACGAACCGTGAAATTACTCTCCGTTCGCATCAGCCCCAGAAACATCTTAACCGGGATTTCGGTCCTCCTGGACTGCACGACAATAGCCTCTGCAATCTCCATCCCCTGGGTAAGGTTCATCTTTTTATCCCGGAGAATCTTATAGATATCTTCCTTGGTTCTGTATTCGGAATAGCGATCCTGCAACAGCGGATCCATGCCACCGTACCTCATTTGAGCCTGGGTCTGTTGATACATAAAAACGACACTGATCAGGGAAACCATGGCAACCGACATCATCGTCCACACCCACCGCTTTCTATGCGACAGGTATTGTTCACGAAACATTATCTGCGGCATGTTACACCTCCCATCGTTCTATTCGACTAATGCTTTGCAATTGAAGGGTTTGAAAAGGGGGATAAATAAGTGAAGGGGCTTCCCTGCGGAAAGCCCCTTCATTGATCATCTCCGGTTGAAAAGATCCCCTTGACTTTATTTGCTCTCTTCACCTTTTCAGCCTGCTCGGCCGAATCAGCTCTTTTTTTGCAGATTGACGAATGCCTCTAATTTCTTGTACTGCTCGTCTGCGGCTACCTTAAGATCGTCATACCCCTTCTTGTAAGCCTTCATCCAGGCGTTGACAAACTTCTTGCCCTCTTCGGGAAACCAGGGGGATTGCTCCAGAGAAAGACTAACCATCTTCTCCGTGTTTTCCTGAAGCATCGTCATCGCATTGATGCTGTTGTCCATTGTGGTTTTGTAAACACCGGTCATCTGCTGTGCCATCTTTGTGTAATCCTTTGTGTAATCCATTTTTATACCCTTTCCTTTATTCCTTTATTTCTCGTAATATAGTACCGAGACAAGGCTTTGTCAAGGACAATATGTTGCATTGCAATATTACCTTAACTTTTTTTGATAGATAAGCTGAAGAATAATATATAGTAATAACGATTATTTATGTGAATGTTAATCCGTCATAGCCCTTGATAGAATCCATATGGATAAATATTTTATGCAATGCGTCATTTTTTTGTTCAGAGCTGCCCTTGCATCAGGGATCTGCTTCTTCCTTGTTGTTTTTTGATGCGGCACAGGATGTGATCGATAGGATTTATAAGAAAGGGAAAGCTGCTGTCTGCTTTAAAAGACACGCATCTTCAAGCTACTTCAGATCGCCTTCCAGAGGGTGAAGGCTCCCAGAAGACCCAGCAGGATCAGCATAAAGGTCCGATAGGTCTCCTCCTGAACCCTGCCGTAGAAGAAATGGCCCACATAGGTACCGATCATCAAAGGCGCCACGGAAATGAGAAAATACTTCAGAACCATGTCGGTCATCAATCCACCGAAGGCCTGGAAAAAGATCACGATGATCCCGGAAGCGAAAAAGTAACCCTGCAGGGTGACCTTGATCTGGTCCTTGTTCCAGGGCTGCAGCGAGGTGTAAACAATTACCGGCGGCCCTGAGGCGCTGAATGCCCCGCCCAGACAGCCGGCCAGAAAACCGAAAAGATAGGCCCAGTATTTCTTCATCGTTTTCCGATGCGGTTTAATGACCAGACCGTAAAAGGAATAGGCAATCAGCATGACACCGAGGGTGATGAGAAGGTAAGAGGCCTTCATCTGGTTCAGGAGCAGGACACCGACAGGAACCCCGAAGACGGTCCCGACGAGAAGCGGAAGTATCTTCTGCCATTCCAGATGATTCCAGAGGGAAAACAGCAGATAAACGGTGAGGACCAGGCCGGAGAGGGACATGAGGGGAATGGCGATCTTGATATCCAGAAAAAGGGCCAAAACCGGCAGGGAGAAAAGAACGGACCCAAAGCCGGAGAATCCCTGAATCAGACCGGCGATGAGGGCCACAATGCAGAGGTAAATGATGGTCTCCATGCTATCCGGATGAACCTTCCTTCTGGGTGTGCTCAATGGCCAGATCAATCTGCTTTAAAAAGAAATCGACGTCATTTTTTGCCGCCTCGCAATCCTGCGGGGAGATCCGGTCGCTGTTTTCGTCGCAAAACTGCATGACCAGTTGTTCAAACTCGTGCTGGGCAAACAGGGCTTCGCCGGTCAGAAAACTGGCCATGTTATTTTTCAGAATCAGTGCGATTGTCTTCATATCCCAGAGGGATTGCAACTTCTTCTTCATCTCACCTCACCAAAATATCATCAGAGCTTCAGCAAAAAGAGCTGAACGTGATCCGGTTGCGGTTGATCAAGGAATCGAAACGAACCTTTCCGGTCTGACCCACCCCTTCCATCTGCTCCAGGTTGAGCAGCCCTTGCCGATCGGTGTCGATATCAGCCAGCGCCCGGCGGCCATCGGGCAAACGGCCGATGACGGTCCCCCGTTCCGGCCGGCCGTCCGGAGCATGACGAATCATATACGCCTCGACCGTCAAAATGCCTTCTGCCCGCTCAACCGGCTCAGGCAGGACTTCCGCATCAATGGCCTGCTGGATGGCGGCATCATCCCGGTCTTCCCAGGGATGATCGGGCGGCTCGGCGCCATAGACCCCGATGGCGTGTTTCGAATTATACCAGCCGTTTGCCGTCACCAGGGCCTTCAAGCGGCGATCCCGGCGGATGCGCTCTACGACGGAGGCAATGGCATGCAGGGTATAGTTGTTGCCCGGCCCGCCGAAACAGGCCAGTCCGCCGGTGACGGTCACATCCCGTGGATCGTCTTCGGGAATTCCGATGGCCCGCCGGGAAATTTCCACGGCGGAAGGGAAACAACTGTACAGATCAAAGACCCCGATATCGCTCAGGGCAAGACCGGCCTGTTTCAGGCAGAGCCCTGTTGCTTCGGTGATTGCCGGCGAGTCGTCAAGGCGGGGACGCCGGCTCACATGCCAGATGTTGTTCAGCTCGACGCCTCCCATGGGATAGACCCACCGCGAACGGTCTATCCCCAGTGACTGTGCATCCGCTTCACTGGTCATGATCACGGCGGCCGCCTGATCCACATTGATGTTGGCCATCATCTGCATAGTATAGGGATAGACGACATAGCGGTTCCGGTCCGTGGGTCGCGTGAGTTCGTCGGCCCTCAATGCTTTCCGGCTCCAGGCATGGGGATTTTGCGCCGCAATCCGGGACATCTGCTCACAGCGGGATCCCATATAGCGGCGATGCGCCTCCGGTGTCCGGCCGGAAAGGGCCCGCAGGGACGTTTCAAAGAAGGGATACATGAACTGGGGCATGAAGAGATCATAGGCCGCTTCGACGTCATGGTTGGGTTCGGGATATTCCTCACCATCCGCCCGGAGCCTTTTCGCTTCATGGTCGCAGCCCAAGTGCAGCAGGGTGTCAAAGTTCACCGGCAGAGCGGCTTCCCGGACCTGTCGAGAGGTTATATTATCCGGCCAGTCCAGCGTGACCTTCCCCTTGGCTGCCCTGACCATCGCATAGACGGCTTCGGCCCCGGCAATGAGGACTGTCCGGCGTCTGCCCGCCGCGATATCCCGGGAAAACTGATTCACGAGCATTTGGGGGGTATTGCCGCCGATCAGCGTATAGAGGACCTCCTGCGGACGAATCCCCAGTGCATGACTGAGCATCCCCGGAGTATCTTCATCGTCACGGGAAAAGCTGTTGACGACACAGACCATATCGATTGAGGCAGGCAGGCCGTCCACCCCTGTGTCAGCAAGAGCGTGACGGCTTGCCCCGATCATGAGGCCGAGCGGATCGAGAACGGGATGGGCATCTTTCCGCTGGGTGTACTGGGCAGCACCCACAAGGATCGGAACCGGTTTTACTTTCATGGCGCTGCATATAAACGAAACCGCTTGCTTTGTCAAATGCTCCGGTGACCATTACTGGGCGAGCAGCCCGCCATCGTTGACGACGACATGGCCCGTCATGTAGGCGGATGCGTCCGAGGCCAGAAAGACGGCGAGGCCCTTCATATCATCCATGTCTCCCACCCGCTTGAGGGGAATGGAGTTGATGACCATGTCATGGGCCGCCTTGAATTCAGGCTTCTCGATATAGGCCATCATGTCGGTCCGGAAGAAGCCGGGGGCGATGGCGTTGACGCGGATCTTGTAAGGGGCCAGTTTGACCGCCAGGTTCATGGTCAGCAGATTGATCGCCGCCTTGGTGGAATTGTAAGGCACGGCCGGATGGGCCAATTCGTCCGACCCCCGGAACGCCATGACCGACGAGATGTTGATGATATTCCCGCCGCCCTGCTTTTTCATGATGTTGGCGACTTTCTGGGTAAGAATCCAGACGCCGCGCACATTGACGTTAAAGAGCTGGTCCCATTTTTCCAGGGGAAATTCGAGAGTCGGCGCCCCCCAGGTCGCCCCGGCGTTGTTGACCAGAATGTCGATGCGGCCGAATTTATCCATGGCCGCCTTGACCATGCTGTCAATATCCTCGGCCTTGGATACGTCACAGGCAACAGGAAAAACCCTCACACCGAGCTCCTTTTCAATCTCCAGGGCGGCCGCCTCCAGGTTCTTCATCTTCCGTGAGGTCAGAATCAGGTCCGCACCCGCTTCTGCGAGACCGGTGGCGATGAATTTCCCGATGCCACGGCCCCCGCCGGTGACCAGAGCAACCTTCCCGTTGAGTTTAAACAGATCCTGCAATTTCATGGTAACCTCCTGATGTTTCATTGATTCAATCCCATGTCCCACAAACAGGGACGGATCGTGAAGGATTCCCTTCTCCCGCCGGAAACCCGGACCGCAAGCCTGAAGGGCGCCTTCCTGTTCCGGTGGTCCCGATTCGGATATTCTGAAATCCCGCATCTGTCAAGGATATTCATGCGATCAGCAACTATCTCTTGACCGCCCCGCCGATTCCATGCTAACGAGGTTTCCGTAATCTATTTCCTACCTTGATACATCCCGACAGATCAAAGAGCACTCAGGAGGGTGAGGCGATGGAGATGATGGTCAGAAATGAGGAGAAAGCAGCCATAATCGCAGTGACCGGGCGGATGGATGCCGTCTCGGCGCCCCAGTTCGACAAGAGACTGGAAACCCTCATGGCGGAAGGGGCCACTCGCATCATCGTCAACTTCCAAAACCTTGAATATATCAGCAGCGCCGGACTGCAAATCGTCCTGGCCAATGCAAAAAAACTTGAATTTATCGACGGAGAACTCCTGTTGACCAATCTTTCAGGGGCAGTCAAAGAAGTTTTTGAAATTTCCGGATTCGACACGATATTTCAAATATTTGATGACCCGGATGCCGCCCTGGCTTCCCTTTGATGCTCACTGTTCAAGCCTATGTTGACGATTACATTACCCGCCAGTCTATCCAACCTGGGCCAGTTCATTGTCCCCGTCTCGAACTGGCTCAAATCTCAAGGCCTGTCCCGGCAGAAAATCGTTAGAATCGAGCTGGCCCTGGAAGAGGCACTCGTGAACATCAGCCGTTATGCCTATCCGCAGGGACGGGGCGATATTGAAGTGCACTGTCAGCTCCTGGATGAGAACCGCTACCTCATTGAGATTATCGATTCGGGCATTTTCTTCGATGTCTGTGCCCTGCCGACACCGGAATTGAAAGCCTGTGTTGCCGAACGGGAAGTCGGCGGACTGGGTGTTTATCTCATGCGAAAAATGGCTGATGAAATAACCTACCGGCGGGAGAAAGATAAAAACATCCTGCGTCTCATTTTTCAGGCAACGCCCGACCGGAATGCCGGTGCGACCCCCTTCAATCCCGGGCATAGAGGAATTCAGAGGTAAGACCATGGCTGCCGGAGAAGCAAAACCGAAAGTGAGAGTCGAGCGGTACCTGAGGGCTTCCGTCCTGAATGACGTGGTCGAGCTTGAAAAACGGGTCTGGAAGCGTGAGGGATACCGCGAGGTCAACGCGCCCATGCTCTACTTCGAACTGGCCTACCTCACCAATGGTCTGGTGCTGACCGCATTTGATGACGGCGTTTATACACCGGAAGAGCGAGCCGTCATGGCCAGGGAAGATCCCTGGTATGAGGGGGATCACCCCATCGGTTTTCTCGTCTGCTTTGCCGACTTTGATCATAACGGCTCTTTCTGGTATGGCGCGAGGATGGGGGTGGATCAACATTATCAGGATAAAAACATCGGTGAAGTGCTTGTCAGTCATCTTTACGACTCTGCCAAGGAAAGGCACATCCCCAGAATCCGCTGGACCTATGACCCCCTCCAGTCCCGAAACGGTTACATCTACCTCCGCAGGATGGGGGCCCTGGTCAAGGAAATCGGATTCAATTATTACAGCGCCGTTTTCACCAATGACCAGTTCAACCGGGGCATATCCACGGACCGGTTTGTGGTGGAATGGGATATCGGCTCGGCGCGTGTAACCGAGCGAATGGAAGAAGGCAAGATTCCGGATTTTGATGAGTCACTGATGACCCCTGACAACATCGTCAATGAGATCGGGCTGGATGAAGAGGGGTTGGAACAGCATGGCGAAAAATGGCTTTTCAGATTGCGGAAGTCGCCCCTGTTTATCGAGATTCCCTACGCCCAGGACCGCCTGCTGCAGGCTGACCGTACCAAGGCCCAAGCGCTTCGGGACAAGTGCCGGGGCCTTTTTATGCATTATCTCGCCAGAGGATACGTGGTGAACGATTTTATCCTCCGCAAGTCGCCTGACGGCCGGAGAAGGGCTTATTACCGGCTGGATCAGGACGTTCAATCGCAGACCCTGAACCTTTGAAAAGACAGGATGAAAACGAATAACTGATGGATCGAAAAACAAACCCGCGATTCAGAATCAGAACCAAGATTCTGCTCGTCTTTCTGGGCCTCTCCATTTTTCCGCTGTTGATCTTCGGGTATGTTTCATTCCGTGATATCCGGCAGGTCAGCAACTATGTCCTGACCAGCAGCACGTCCGTGGGCAACAGCGCCGCCAACGACAGTGCCAAGGCCCTGGAAGCCCTCGGCGCCGAGATTCTTCGCCAGAAGGCGATTGATGTGGCGCTGCAATGTAAAATTTTCATCAACGCCCATCCCGGCCTGTCCACACCGGACCTTCAGGCCAGTCCCGAATTTCAAAGAATCGCCGTTCAACCGGTCGGCGAAACCGGCTATACCATCATCTATGAAAAACGGACCGGGATCATGCGGTTTCACGTCAATCCCCTTCTCATCAATTTCGACATGCACAACTGGAAAGAAAAACTGCCCGATTTCTGGGCGCTCTTTGAGCGGTCTCTGCACGGCACACCGGTCGGCGGCTATTACGACTGGCAGGACCCTGACCGTAAAATCCGCAAAAAGTTCATGTATATCACACCGGTTGAAGGAACGCGCTTCATGGTGGCTGCCACCACCTATATCGATGAGTTTTCCAGACCGGCCAATCTGACCAAAAATCAGATTGCCGAATCCACGCGGAAGATCAATGAACAGATGAACGAGAGCATCAGCGGCATCCGCAACACCTTCGTGGCTCTTCTGATGGCCATGATCTTCGTGGTGGCCTGTATCTCCTATTTTCTCTCCCAGATGATCACGGACCCCATTGTCGCCTTGATCCGTGGCGTCAAGGCCCTGGGGCGGGGGGATATGGAATACCAGGTCGAGGTCAAAACAGGCGATGAACTTGAATCACTGGCCCACTCGTTCAACAAAATGACTGCGGATTTGAAGGTGCACATGGAAGAGCTTCAGTGCACCACGGCGGAAAAAGAAGGCCTTCTCAAGGAACTGGAGATTGCCCGGGGTATTCAGCTGCGGCTCCTGCCCCAGGTGGCGCCAATAATTGACGGAATGGATCTTGCGGCCCATAACGAACCGGCCCGGGAGGTAGGCGGCGATTTTTATGATTTCATTCCGGTCATGGAAGACAACCTGGGTCTGGTGATTGCCGATGTCTCCGGCAAAGGCATGCCCGCCGCCATGTTCATGGGATTATCCCGAACGATCATCCGGGCCAGCGCCACAGGAGATCCGGCGGCAGCCAACGCCATTAAACAGGCGAATGAACTCATCTGCCGGGATTCGACCTCCGGAATGTTCGTGACCCTCTTTTACGCCGTCCTCAACACCCGCTGGAAACGCCTGCAATACGTAAATGCCGGTCATAACCCGCCGTTGCTTTTCCGGAAAGGGTCCGAGGACGTGATCCAGCTGAAAGCAAAAGGAATCGCCCTGGGAGTGGCTCATGATATCGACCTGCAGGAAGCGAGCATCGATCTGACCTCCGGGGATATCCTGGTCCTGTACACGGACGGCATCACGGAAGCCATCAATGATCAGGAGGAGGCCTTTGGCCTGGAAAGACTCATCCGCATCATCCGTTCCCATGGGGAACTGTCGGCAAAAAATCTGATCGACAAGATTCAAGGGGAGGTGATGTCCTTCGCCGGCAACCAGCCCCAATTCGACGATATTACGCTGATGGTGCTGAAAATTACCTGACCCGTCCCCAACGGCTATAGGGTAATCCGGTCGATCTTCTTCAGGATCCGTCCCGGCAGGACACCCGTATGCTCCTCTTCACGAATCACGATCTGCCCATTGACGATGACATATTCGATCCCTCGGTTGAACTGATGGGGATCGGTCCAGTTGGCAAGATCGATGATGTTATCGAGGTCGAAGACAACGATATCGGCAAAGAATCCTTTCCTGATCTCTCCCCTGCCCCATAATCCGAATTTTCTGGCGGTCAGCGACGTCATTTTTTCGATGGCAATGCCCGGCGGCATGAGGTTTTCGTCGCGGACATACCGTCCCAGCATCCGGGGAAAGGTCCCGTAGGAGCGGGGATGCGGCTTGTCCCGCCCCAGCGGGCCATAGGGCGCCAGCGCCCATCCATCGGAACCGATCACCACCAGGGGATGGGCGATAATGCGTTTGAAATTGTCTTCGCTGAGAGAAAAATTGATCATCCAGACCTGGTCTTCCTCAGCGATCAGCAGATCACGGATCAACGCGTAGGGCTCCTTGCCGGACTCCAGCGCGGCCTGATGGATGCTCTTTCCCACCAAGAGCTGGTTTTCCTGCGTCAGCACCGAGGAAATGAACACTTTGTCCCAGGAGCCAACCTTCTCCTCCTGAATTTTGACAAACTCCCGGATTTTTCCATCCAGAGCGGGATCTTTCAATCTTGTGAGGTATTCATCCGTGGAGCCCTGCTGAACCCAGCGGGGAATAAAGGTATTCAGAAGGGTCGATGTGGCTGTGTAGGGATAACGGTCGGCCAGGATTTCCATCCCCTGGGAGTTGACCTCCGATATCCTCGAGAGGACGGAATGGAGTTTAGACCAATTCCGCGGGTAGGCCAGCTTGAGGTGAGAAATCTGCAGACTCACATTGGCCTCCTGGGCGATCAGGATCGCCTCTTCAACGGCTTCGACGAGACAATCCCCTTCATTCCGCATGTGAGTGGCATAGATGCCGCGGTAAGCCGCCACCTCCCGGCAGAGTTCAATAATCTCTTCCGTCCGGGCAAAGCACCCCGGTGTATAAATAAGCCCCGTGGATAATCCCATGGCACCGGCTTCCATACACTCCCGGATCAATCGCTTCATGGCTTCCATCTCCCGATCCGAGGGAGGACGATCCTCATGACCAAAGACAGCGCTCCGGATACTGCCATGGCCGACCAGGGTGGCATAATTCAGGGCAATACCGCGTTCCTCCATACGGCGAAAAAATCCGCCGATATCCTTCCAGTCGATATCCACCCCATACTTTTCCTCCGTGTACTTCTTCTTTTCCTCGAAATTGGCATCACTGAGCGGAAACATGGTAAAACCACAATTCCCGGAAATTTCTGTGGTAACCCCCTGCCGGATTTTACTCTCCGCCTTGGGGTTGACCAGCAACTCAATATCCGTGTGGCTGTGAGGGTCGATAAATCCCGGAGAAACGGACAGACCGGAAGCTTCGATGACGGTTTTCGCCCGGTCCCTGTCCAGATGGCTTCCGATCTGATAAATCTTATCGTCTTTGATGGCAACATCCAGAAGCTGCCCCGGGTTTCCCCGTCCGTCATAAACGGTTCCGCCCGCAATCAGGATGTCAACGTCTTTATTCATGGGACCTCCCCTGTCTACCGAAGCACCGCCCAGGCCATGGCATAAAAAATCGCCGGCAGTAAATTGCCTACCCGGATCTGTTTCAAATCAAGAAGATTGATGCCGATGGCTAGGATCAAAACACCACCGGTCGCCGTAACGGCGTCCAGGACGGCGGGACTCTTGAGGAATAGAAGCTGCGAGGCCAGGAGGGTAATCGCCCCCTGGACGACAAGAACGGATAAGGCGGAAAAGGCAACGCCCACGCCGAGCGATGAAGCCAGGGCCACGGAAGCCACCCCGTCGAGAAGGGCTTTTACATAAAGGGTATGGGGATCCCCCGCCGTCCCGTCCTGGATCGACCCCACGATCATCATCGCACCGGTCAAATAAAGGAGGGAAGAGGAAACAAACCCCTGGACGAAAGTGGATGAATCGGACCGGAAGCGCGCCTTGAGCCTTTCTGCCATTCGTTCCAGCCACTTTTCGATATCGATCAGCTCACCGGTGACAGCGCCGATGAGCAGGCAACTGATCACCACCACAATCTCTTTACCCGTGAGCGCCATTTGCAGGCCGATCAGAATGACAGACAGCCCGAGGGCCTGCATGACAATGGTTTTGAGCCTTGCGGAAATGTGTTTTCCTACAGAAATGCCAATGAGGCTACCGGCAAGAATGGCGCCGCTGTTGACAAGGGTTCCCGTCATAGATGATTACCTTAAACATTTTTTCGGCGGCATCCTATTCAGATGCATAGCCGATTGCAATTATTTTATTACGTTATTACGGCCGACCAAGTGATAAAAAAATTTTGTCAAAAACAGGTCTCTGGCCTATACTTTTGCCTGTCGCCATGGATGTACGATAAAGTCAGGATTGAAAGCAAGAATTTATATTTCCCGCCCGCAGGGCGGTGAAAATTTATCCCCTCATGCTGAAATTCTGATTTTGATCAGGATGGTTTTCGCTCACTGAGGGCCTCTTCTTCAAAATTGCCGGCGAGCGAGGCCTTATCTTGTGTAAAATACATGGGATAGTGTTTCCGGAAGGTGGCCATGATCATCTCATAGGGCAGGTCAGCAAAAAAGCCATGATCATGGACGTATTCCATATGCCGGTTCCCCTTCCGATCGAATTCATGGAAAATCGCATCATGGATGCCATCGAAATCGAGGGGTTTGACACCGAACCGTTCGCAGAGTGACAGGTTGAAGGTGGGCGTGGCTTTCACCCACCGGTTGTCCAGGAACATCTCCGTATATCCGTGATAGATGAAGAGATCCGTCTTCATGATCTGTTTCAACCGCTCGGTTGTCAGATGATTGCGGACCGTGGCGAACCGCAGGCGGCTGGGAATACCCAGGGCTCGCGCGGCGGCGGCGAGAAGCAGCGCCTTTTCTACACAATAACCCGATTTTTTGCCTAACACCACACTGGCCCTGAATTTGTCTTCCGCCAGGTCAATGGTATAGGGATCGTATTTGATCTGATCACGGACGGCGAAGAAGATTCTAACCGCCTGATCGGTTTCGCTTCCGGCATCAGCGGCGGATCTCCTCGCAAATTCGATCACCTCCGGATGATCACTGTCGATAAAGGGGGTGGGCTGCAGGTAAGTTTCAAGATCCTCGGTCATGGATGTAACCATAACGCACCCCTCCGATTGTAATGAATTTATCTGGAACGGTAATTATATTGCCACTTTTCGGGAAGATTAGTCAAATCTTTTCTGGAAGGGCAAACCCATCCGGGTGAGTGATTTATATTGACACAACAGCAATTTATCTCTAATCTCCTTGCCGACTATCTATTCGATAAAGAGAGGCTTTTTCCATGAAAGACAAGCGGATGACCGCATCGGAAGCGGCCGGCATGATCAAAAACGGCATGCATCTGGGAGTTGGCGCCGGCATGACCATGAACCCTATGCCGATCGTCCGGGAGATCATCAAAAACGGGATCAAAGGGCTGACCCTCACACCGGTCCTGACCGGGGGTTACGTCGCCGATCTGATGATCGGTGCCGGCTGCGTGGAGACGGTCCAGTTTCCCCAGATCGTCCTCGATGAATTCGGCCTGGCACCTCATTTCAGAAGAAAAACCGAGAAAGGTGAGCTGAAGCTGCTGGAAACCATCTGACCGGGTCTGCTTCTGGGACTCCAGGCTGGAGTCCATAACTTGCCATTCATCCCTGTCTTCGGTTTTCTGGGCTCGGATTACATGCGTATCCGGCCGGACCTGAAAATGGTCAAAGACCCCTATAGGGGGACTGAATATGTTGTCGTTCCCCCGATTATGCCGGATATCGCCATTATCCACGCTACGAAGGGCGACCGGTTCGGCGGCGTTACAACCCTGAGCGCCCGGAATGACCGGTTGCTGGCCATGGCCTCGCGAAAAACCATTGCCGTCGTCGAAGAGCTGGTCGAACCCGACCAGGTTCTGCCCGGTCTGCATGAAGTCTATGTTGCCCCGGTTCACATTGCGGCCGTCGTGCTGGCGCCGGGCGGGGCTCATCCGACCGGGTGTCCCGGCCGTTACGGGATCGACGAAGCTCATATGAAGGCCTATGTGACCGCGTCAAAGGATGAAACATCCTTTGCGCGTTATCTGGAAGACTATATCCTCACCCCGAAGGACCATAACCAGTATCTTGAAAAGGTAGGATTCAAACCCGATGGAAGATAAAAACATACAACCGGCTGAACGGATGATCGGGGCGATCTCCCGGCTGCTGAAAAACGGAGAGCGTGTCGCCACGGGAACGCTGTCACCGGTTCCGGCAGCAGGCTGTTTCCTGGCAAAATATACCCATGCACCGGACCTGGAGCTGCTCATTTACGGAGACCCGGAAAACCGCCTGTCCGAAGGGTTTCATGAGCTTTTCGGCCTCGCCCAGCAGGGAAAAATCGATGTCTTTTTCCTCTCGGGAATTCAGATCGATCAGCAGGGCAGCATCAATCTCTCCGTGCTCGGCGCTTACGACCAGCCGGGGCTGAGGCTTCCGGGGGGCGCCGGCTCTTCCATGCTTTATGCCATGAGCGGACGGACGATCCTCTTTACCCATAACCACAACCGGAAACTGTTTGTACCGAAAGTGGATTTTGTCAATGCTACCGGCTTTGATCACACCGGCACGACACCCTGGCGCAGGGGAAGCCTGAGCCATGTCGTGACGCCGCTGTGTGTGATGATTTTTGACAAGAATCGCAAGCACATCATTCTGGACTACGTCTTTCCCGGCGTTACGGTCGATACCGTCGTCGAAAATACAGGGTTTGATCTCGCCATTGATCGTCGGGACATCCCGACCCTTGATCCTGTAAGCGAAGAAGATCTGCTGATTCTCCGGGGTCCCGTACAGGCTAAAATGAGGCAGGCTTATCCGCTGTTCGCAAAAACATTGTGGGGCGATCCGTGATTCTTTTTCTTCTCACCTTCTTCCTTGTGTACGGCGGTCTTCACCTCTATGTTTTCAGTAAAATAAAGGGGGCATTCCCGCTTACTCCCGTCGCCAATATCTGTCTGATGCTCCTGTTGGTTTTCATGCTGCTTGCCCCTCTGCTCATCCGGCTTTCAGAGCGTTATGGTTATGAGTCTTCAGCCGCCTTCCTGTCCTATATCGGATATGTCTGGATGGGTATTATTCTTCTCTTTTTCACCGTTTCCATCCTCCTGGACCTCTATCGTCTGCTGATCTTTACCGGCGCCCATATTTTTAACAAGGACCTCTCTTCCCTGAAGCCTTCACCCCTTTTTCTGTTGATCGTCCCCCTGGTCATTTCCCTCTCTCTCAACGCTTATGGGTACTTTGAGGCACAAAATATCCGGACGGAGCAGATTACCATCCGGACGCCCAAGCTTCCCCGGGAGATCGGCAGGCTCAGAATCGTGCAAATCTCAGATGTCCATGTCGGCCTGATCATCCGGGGAGAACGGCTGAAGAGAATGATGGAAAAAGTCAGGAAAGCCGAACCGGACATCCTCATATCCACCGGAGATCTGGTGGACGGCCAGATGAATAATCTTTCACAACCCGCAAATCTTTTAAGAGACATTCATCCCAAATACGGGAAGTTCGCCATCACCGGAAATCATGAGTTTTATGCCGGCATTGACCATGCGCTGGATTTTCACCGCCAGGCGGGATTTCTGGTTTTACGGGGTGAAGCCGTGACGCTGGCGGGTCTGATCAACATAGCCGGCGTGGATGATACGGATGGAAAGCGCTTTGGCCTTTACACAAACGTTCCGGAAAAAACTTTGCTTGCCACTCTTCCTGGAGATTATTTCACCCTGCTCCTCAAGCACAGACCGATTCTCGACGGGGAAGCTTTCGGCTTATACGATCTGCAGCTTTCCGGGCATACCCACAAAGGACAGATCTATCCATTCAGCCTGGTGACAAAGTATATTTTCACCTATCACACAGGTTATTTTCAACTGCCCAAGGGCTCCCGCCTTTATGTGAGCCGGGGCACAGGTACCTGGGGACCGCCGATCCGGTTTCTTTCACCCCCGGAGGTGACGGTGATCGATCTGGTTCATCAGGAGGAAGGAAAAATATGAATCGCCGGGATTTCCTGAAATCGGCAGTGATCACGGGCGCGGCTCTGACGATACCCGCCGGTCTGGATCCCTTCCTCAAAACCATGGATGCGGCAGAAAAAACGGATCTGGTGGTTGTCCATGGGACACCGCCGGCCAGAATCACCCGGGCCGCCATTGACAGTCTGGGCGGGATGAAAAGATTCATCTCCAGAGGGGACGTGGTGGTCGTCAAACCGAATATCGGCTGGGACCGGACACCGGAATATGCGGCCAACACCAATCCTGAGGTTGTGGCCACCGTTGTAAAACTCTGTTTTGAAGCGGGTGCGAAAAGGGTCAAGGTTTTTGACCATCCCGTCAGCGATGCGCGCCGTACTTACAAACAGAGTGGCATTGCCGAAGCGGCGACAGCCATGGGCGCGACGGTTAGTTTCATGGATGACCGGAAATTCAAGGACATGCAGATCAAGGGCCTGACTTTGAAATCATGGCCTCTTTACACAGAAGTTTTTGAGGCGGACAAGGTCATTAATCTCCCCATTGCCAAGACACACGGGATTGCGAAACTGACGCTGGGTATGAAAAACTGGATGGGGGTCATGGGCGGCTCACGAGGCCGGATTCACCAACGCATCGATGAAAGTCTGGTGGACTTGGCGATGTTTATCAAGCCCGTCCTGACGATTCTTGATGCCGTGCGGATTCTGACGGACAACGGACCGCAGGGAGGAAACCTTGCGGACGTGAAGCAACTCAACATGGTCATCGCCGGGACAGATGTCGTAGCGGTCGATGCCTTCGGTGCCACCCTCTTCGGCATCAAACCGGCCAATATGGGTTGCATTCGTCTCGGCCATCAGGCGCGGCTGGGCAGTATGGACCTTACCAAAATGAAAATCAAAAGGATCAATCTGTAAAAGATGAAGCGCAACGCGGCCTACAGCCTTTTTAAGAAGTCGTCCATGTTGACAAACATGCGCCGACTGACACAAGCCCTTTTTCTGCTGATTTTTTTATGGCTCTTCCTGCAAACCGAATCCAAGGGAGCCAATGAACTTGGTTATCCAGTCAAGATTTTTCTCGATGCCGATCCGCTCATCTTCATCACGACAACCCTGTCCGCCCATCAGTTTTATTCCTCTTTCCTGCTTGTGCTCATCGTCATTCTGGCGACAGGTCTTCTGGGCCGAGTCTTCTGCGGCTGGATCTGTCCTTTGGGAACCCTTCACAATATGACCGGTTCCCTGAAGAAGCAGCGTCTTTCTGCAAAACCCTATTCCGGCTATCGATGGAAATATTACATCCTCATCTTCCTGCTGGTCTCTTCCGTGTTCACCCTGCAGCTCGTCGGGATCATGGATCCCATTTCCCTGCTGATCCGGTCGCTTTCCCTGGCGGTCTACCCGCTGATCCAGTATGCGACCGCCAGCTTCTTTAACACCCTCTATGCGTGGCATCTTCCCGTGATGACCGATCTTTCCGAATCGATTTACGCCCTGCTGAAAAAGGGGTTCCTTTCCTTTCAGCAACCCTTCTTTCCGCAGGCGGTTTCCATCGGTCTTCTCTTTTTTGGGATCCTTGCCCTGAATTTCCTGGAAAAACGTTTCTGGTGCAAATATCTCTGTCCACTCGGCGCCTTGCTTGGCCTTTTTTCAAAATATGCGCTCCTGAACCGGTCTGTCAGTGAAGGCTGTAATGAATGCGGGGTCTGCCGCCGGAGCTGTCAGGGCGATGCCGTCCCGGACCAGAAGGGAAAGTGGCGAAAGACAGAGTGTATGTTCTGTATGAATTGTGACGACCCATGTCCTCAAAAGGCCGTCCGTTTCGGGTTTTCCACAACGACGGCCGGAGCAGCCCTTGACCTCGGCAAAAGACGGGTGATCGGCTCCATCTTTTCAGGGATGATTGCCGCATCCCTCTTGAAGGTTACACCGCTGGCCCGCGCGGGCACAGCCGATCCTAAACTGATCCGTCCGCCGGGTTCCCTCGAAGAAAAGGAGTTCCTGAAACGTTGTGTCAAATGCGGAGAATGCATGAAGGTCTGTATTACCAACGGGCTTCAGCCCACACTCTGGGAAGCCGGTGTCGAAGGAATCTGGTCGCCGCTGCTGGTTTCCCGGATCGGTTACTGCGAGTACCGGTGTACCCTCTGCGGCCAGGTCTGCCCGACCGGTGCGATTAAGAAATTAATGCCGGAAGAAAAGGAAAAAACAAAAATCGGCCTGGCCATGATCGACAAGGGACGATGCCTCCCCTACGCCCATGCGACATCCTGTATTGTTTGTGAAGAAGTCTGTCCGACACCCAAAAAGGCGATCTGGTTTGAAGAAGTGCGGGTCAAAAACCGGGCCGGAAAAGTATTGATCGTCAAACAGCCCCGTGTGGACCTGGATCTCTGTATCGGCTGTGGCATCTGTGAGAACAAGTGCCCCGTTCTCGGCCAGCCTGCCATCTATGTCACCAGCATCGGTGAATCACGATCAAAAGATAATCAGCTTCTGCTCCCCTGATGTTCCTGCATTCCCGGGATGGGGGTGAAAAAACCCTGCGGGTCCACCTGCGTCCCGGGAATTTTCAAAATGTTGGGTTTTTTACAATCTGAATTCAATCAAAACTTCTTCATAGGGTGCCATGAGGTTTTTTTCCCCGGTGATATCGATTTCCATATGATCAGCGACATCGAGCACATAGGATTCGTAGCGGGCCGGATAACCCAGATGGCTGAAAAGTTTTTTCATCGCCTCATTACGGGAGTCCAGCAGAATTTCAATGGTGGCAATGCCTCTTGATCTGGCGATATCGACCACTCTGGAGACAAGCATTTTCCCGAGTTTCTTACCCTGCCAATCATCCCGGATGGTAACGGTGAGTTCGGCCCGGTCGGGCTTTCCGGCCACAATATAGCGGCTGGTCCCGATGATGGCTTCACGGGCATCTTCAATGATCACAGCGGCCAGGGCAAAGTGGGTTACGTAATCAATATGGACAAGATGTTCAAGTTGTTCCGGCTGGAGATGCTCCAGGTGAGTCAAAAAACGGTAGAAAATGGATTCAGGGGACAGTTTGCTGAAGATGTCCAGGATGAGTGGACCGTCCGCTGGTTGGATGGGCCGGAACAGAACCGACTGTCCGCCCTCCAGCGTGATCCGCTCCTCATATTGCTTCGGGTATGGATAAGCTTCCATGGCGCAAATATAACACGCCATCGTGATCCGGCAAAACTGAAAATAGGACCCTTTCTCAAGATTTTTTTGAATTCTTGAGCGATTTATTATAAGCATAAGATGGACGCTTAAAGAAGCATATGAAAAGTGAGGAGGTATTCCATGAGCAAGATATTTAATTTGAAAGTAGAAGACAGCATTGGGGTCATCACCTTTGATGTCGCGGGCGATGCCATGAATACATGGACAGACACCGCCTTTAAAGACTTTGACGAGATCATCGGCGAGTTGGCAAAAACACCGAACATTAAGGGCATCATATTTATTTCCGGCAAACCGGATAACTTTTTATCCGGGGCGAATCTGAAAATGATCTCGGATATCGAAAAAGCGGAAGATGTCCGCCAGATGTTGGATCTTTTCCATGGATCCTTTGCCAGGCTCAATGCCTTCAATTACCCGGCTATCGCAGCCATTCACGGACACTGTCTCGGCGGCGGACTGGAATTTGCCCTGGCCTGTGCGGCCCGGATCGCCAAGGAAGGAAAAACGACACTGATCGGCCTGCCCGAATGTAATGTCGGCCTTTTCCCCGGTGGCGGCGGCACGCAGCGGCTTCCCCGTCTGATCGGCTATCCGGCCCTGGAGATGATTCTGAAGGGGACGATGATGCCCGCGGCGAAGGCTTATGAAGCGGGCATTGTGGACCGCCTGGTTCCCGCCGATGGTGACCTGCTGGCCGAAGCAAAGAAATTCCTGCGGGAAGTCATTGCCGGCACGGCCGGACTTAAACGCCCCGTTCATGATTTTTCACAGATCGACGCCGTCGCCGAGATGGCGCAGCAGGGCATCCTCAAGGCCACCAAGGGCCGCTACATTCCCGGTCCGATGCTGGCGCTGAAATCCATCCATGAAGGACTCAAAGTATCGCTGGAGAAGGGTCTGGAACTAGAAAAAGCCAATTTTGCGGAAGTCGTATTAACCCATCAGGCCAAAGGGAGCATCAATACCTTCTTTATCAAGGGGATGACCGACAAGCCCAAGGCCATGATGACCAAGGGATTCCAGCCCAAGCCGTTGAACAGAGCCGCTGTCCTCGGCTTCGGAACCATGGGACGGGGCATTGCCATTGATATCCTGAGAAACACGCAGATTCCCGTTTTGGTCAAGGATATCCCCGAGGCCCTTGAACCGGGCAAGGCTTTCGTCCGGAAGATTCTCGACGGCATGGCCGAAAAAAAACGGATCAAGGAACCCGTGGACAGCATCATGGCCCGTCTGACAGCGGTTTCCGAATACAGCGATGCCTTCAAGAACGTCGATATCGTCATTGAAGCCGTCTTTGAAGACATCAAGGTCAAAGAGCAAGTCTACGAAGAACTCTGCAAGGTCATCAAAGACGACTGCATCCTTGCCAGCAACACCTCCTCGATTCCGATCACCGCCATGGCCAAATACGTTACCAAACCCGAGCGGTTCGGCGGGATTCACTTTTTCTCACCGGTCTGGCTGATGCAGCTTGTGGAGGTCATCAAGGGCGAGCAAACCAGACAGGATACGATCGACAATCTGCTGAATTTCTCGGCCGCTATCCGGAAACGTCCGATCGTCTGCCGGGATAATGCGGGGTTCGTCGTGAACGCCCTGCTGTTCCCCATGGTTCTCGAAACATTCCGCTATCTCGAAGAGGGAAATGCCATCGAGAAAATCGACAAAGCCATGCTGTCTTTCGGTATGCCTGTCGGCCCTATCCGGCTGACGGACGAGGTGGGCATCGACATCCCCTATAAGATTTTCAAAGGGATGGGCGTTCGCCAGGAGACGCTGGCCAACGTCGTGGAGGCCGGACGCCTGGGCCTAAAGAAGTCCGGCAAGGGATTCTTCCTAAAGGACGGCAGCGTCGATCCGGAGGTTCTGCCCCTGATCGGGAAACGGGAGCCCCAGGCTCTGACAGAGGAGCAGATACAGGAAGGGCTTCTCGTGGCCATGGTCAAGACGGGGAAAGACCTCCTGGACAGGAAAGTGGTCGATGACGTGCGGATGATTGACGTGGGGATGATCTGGGGCGTCGGTTTTCCTGCGGACAAGGGCGGTCCCATGAAGTGGGCGGATCTGACCGGCCTCAGCAAAAAGCTGTTCGGAAAGAACTTCTATTAATACGGCGCTTGGCGCGCCATAAGCACAAAATATTTATAGAGACAGGTATGAAGCCTGTCTCTATAAATTTAATAACACGACGGATAAAAAGCAGCGGAATGTCCTACCCCGAAAAGCGCGAGGGATGACCTTTCCCACTTATACCTACAACTAAATAGGCTCAGGAATTAAATAAAACAATGATTACGGGTTGAAAGCAGCGGTGCTTGCAGAAGAATGCTAGAAAATATTCATGGCCACAATCCTGACACTTCACACGGGCAAAGCCGTTGTGCAAATCACCGCAGTCGAGATGGCGATAAATCACCTGCTCGACCTATCGCCGCCAGAATCCGTACTGACGTGAAAAATGCTCATCATAGACCTATACAAAGATCTCAAAATGGTCCTCCACTTTTACATGTAATAACAATTATTGCTTTGTACCTGTCCAAGTATAGCTTAAAGCTGCACAGTATGGACTGCTTGCAGTGCCCTGAATTGTGTTGCCACTAAATGTCCCTGTTACAGGTCCGGTGCACTCCTGGGCAACACCACCGCAAGATCCTCTCCAGAGAGCAGAACAAGTCATATTGTTTCCAGAAATAGAACAATTAAGATTACAGTTACTGCCGCATTCAACTGAAACAGAGCAATCTGCACTTACATTAAATGTCCAAGTGCCGCTATCTGGTTCCCCACATCCATTTTTTCCTGAAGACATACCGCTCCATTTCCCGCTCTTGTCACTGCAAGGCTTGGGCGTCGTTGTAGGTGTGGTGGTTGTCGTCGGTTGTGTGCTACTGCTACTACTGCTGCTGCTTCCTCCACCCCCGCTGCCGGCGATTGCCGCTGCTGTAACCCCGACAGCCGCAACAGCACCAACCGAGGCTCCTGCGATGGCAGCCGTTGACAAGCCAGTTGCCGCTGTCGCAGTTCCCGCTGCCGCTGCCGTAGTTCCCGCTGCCGCTGCCCCGCCGGAAGCACCTCCCGCTGCAACAGTTGTTCCGCTGCCTGCCGCTGTAGCTGTCGTTGCACTGCTTCCTGCCGCAGCCGCACCACCCGTGCCGGTACCACCTGCAGTTCCCGCTGCCCCAGTTCCCGTTGTCTTGGCAGCAAGAGCCGCCGCCACCACCGCTCCAATCTTAGAAATGGTAATGATCCCCCCAATGATGACAGCCACCTGACCCGCTTCAAGCACGGCTGTAGAGATGACCTCCCCGGTAGCAGACAACGATGATAAATTCAGCGAACCGTCCGTACAGGTGACGGTTGCCATTTGCTGATTTGCCAAATTGGGATCGACATTGCCGTCCTTCATGGCCTCAACAAATTCAAAGCCCGTCCCCCTGACGCCGACAGCAACCGTAGGCGAATTGACTTCAAAAACATTGTCACCACCGATGTACTTCCTCACATCGGCCGTCAATTTACCGATCGCCAATGAAAAAATGCCTCTGCGCGATTTGTCCTTGAACAGGAATTCCTTGATTTCCAGTTTTGTATTCTCAGACAGTGTGATCTTACTTTCATCGGAAAGAACCATCGTAGCCGAGGAAGTGCGGGCGGTGGCAATGATATCCTTCAGTTCAATCGGCGACTTCGCAACGGGCGTTATCAACTCCTTTGCCCTCGTCTGCTTAACATTGCCGACGACCGAGGTAAATTCACCGACCGCAGCAGCAAAAGTTGAATAGGGAATGATAAGTTGCAGGACCAGTAAAAAAGAAAGAAAACTCCTGATGGGTTTAGACATGGGCGCACCTCCTAATGTTTTTTTCGGAAAAACACCGCTGTATTTTTAAGTTGAGTAGATCGGTTTCCACGACACCTCTCTAAAACAAAAAACCCCGCCTCTTTTCAGACACGGGGTTTCAGTAATCTCTTCATGGCATCACCCTTGTTAGAAGGGTCTAAATTGGTTCTTAACTGATTGACAATGCCATATACAAATTTGCTTTTTTATGGTCTTAATGAGTTGAAAAGTCAAGGAAATATTTTATTGATAACCACTTGAAAGCTTTTCTATCTACTGAAATCTCATTTCTATTGATTACAGGAAGAAGTTGATTATCCAGTTTACCTAAGAAGTGTAAATGATGTCCAAATATTGATATTCAACATTTCCGCGATATTTATTGGGCTGGAGACTCGTCCATTCGACCGGAGAAGTCCATTTGATGGGCTATAAAAAAGCTTATTCTGCTCAATCTGGGAATGGCGTGCAGTCATCCATTGATTAAAACGATCGGGTTGTAGAGCGGGATGGCTTTTTAGAGTGGTGAAAATGATCGATTAGTATTTAGATAGAAATTAGCCGATGTTAGGATTACTTTGATATGGTATTCTTCACAGAACACTTCCCATTATAGTTATCCCCTGCGTCACATTGATTTCCGCTTGCCAAAATACAGATACCCTGTTCCATCTCTGCATTGCTCTGTCCGGTGATCCGATAAGTGCCGCCTGTCATCACGCAATATCGGGCAGCAGGAGTACCGTACCCTGTAACCTTGATGCCGCCGACCGGACACTCTCCTCTCATCATGGCCCATTCTTCACACTGCCGTCCTTCCCCAAATATACAGATGCCGTATTCGCCGCCATCTCCTCTCTTCTGAATCGACAGGGTTCCTCCATGATCGATACAATAAGCTGACGCGGGGTTGGCGATGGTGGTCCTGTTTGCCGGTAGCGGCATTGTTTTTACCTCTGTTTTGTTCCTGCAGATACATCCAATCAGTAAAGTGGCCACGCACAGCAAGAGAAACCACTTCCCTGCAGAAAAAAACAACGGAGAACGAAAGCTCAATATCATAAAATGTTTCATGATCTTGACCTCCATATCCCTATCCTGTGACCTGATGATCAGAAGATTCTACGGATGTGATCTGCAGCCAGTCATGAATATCCTGAGCAATTTTCTCCCACCCCGGTTCACCGATCATGTAATGGGCATGATCCGGAAATTCCTTATAGGTAGACTTCGTTCCGTATTTCTCAGCAATCTTTTTAACAACGGAGGCAGGGGTAACCCGATCTTCAGATCCCGCGATGGCCAGAACAGGGCTGGTTATTTTCGATGCATCGATTTTTGTCGTCTTTTTTGAATCAAGAAACCAGCAGGCAATTTCCCACATCGCCCGTCCTGATTCATAACCAAGCTTATCGTAGAGCGCTCTTCTCTGCTCAACAGGTATTTTGTTCAGAATGGAATAGACAACCTCATCAAAAGTGGGACGAAAGGGCTTTCGCCAGATGGCAAACTGACCCATCGTTCGCCAGGAACCTTTGATGATAGACCATTTGAACATGGATATTCCGGCTGGGGCAGCCGGACAGAGAAGAACCAGGGCGCTGGCCAAACCTCTGCTGCCGAGGATCTGAGCAATCAAACCGCCCATGGAATGTCCCATGAGGATTTGTTTTTCATCAAGCCTGCGGATTTCATTTTCAAGGTCGTCCGCATAGTCAAGAATGCTGGTTGTTCCCAACTGAGGATGCGGCGGGCTTTGGGGATCTCTGTCATGATATCGGAGGATGGGCGTGAGACATTGATAACCTTTCTGCTCAAAGAATTCTTGATAATTTTTCCAGATCCAGCCACCCACGCCCATGCCATGAATCATCATGATGGTCTTATTCATGGCATTGTCCCCTATCTTTGGTTGTTTGCCGACTTTTTCGAGTAAATTTTATTATGATAACTTTAAAAAGACTCATCTCTTTTTCACAGAGTATATAAAAATTTGTCCACCTGTCAATGGAAACAGACCGGAAGAAGAATACTTATAATGTTTCCGGGGGAAAGGTAACCACTTCATCAATGGTATCTGAGTCTGTGAAGATCATGGCCAGGCGGTCTACACCCAGGGCGATGCCGGAAGATTCGGGTAGGGTGAGTAGAGACCTCAGGAAGGGTTCAGGCATGGGATAAATGTTTTTTCCTGCGGTACGGCGAACCTGCCGGGCTTTTTCAAATCTCAGCCGCTGTTCTTTTTCATCGATGAGCTCCGAAAAGGCATTGGCCAGCTCCAGGCCGCCCATGTATAACTCAAACCTTTCGGCCACGGCAGGATCCGTTTTTTTTGCCCGAGCCAGCGCCCCAAACTCAACCGGATAATCATAGAGAAAAACAGGCTGATCGAACCCAAGACGGGGTTCAATCTGACAGGCCATGATCTCGTCAAAGCAGGCCTTTTCCAGGGCTTCCGATATAGACAGCGGGGAATACTGTGCAAAGGCCTCCCTGACGGAAATCCGTTTCCAGGGCATCTGCAAAGCGATTTTCTTCTCCCGGAAGAAAAGGACATCACCCTTTTCAAGCGTACCGGCCACATGGAGGATGAGTTCCTCGCATTCCTGCATGAGGACCTGATAATCAATCCCCTGACGGTACCATTCCAGCAGCGTAAATTCCGGAAGATGAAGATGGCCGCGCTCAGCCTCACGAAAGCATTTTGAGATTTGAAAGATTTTGGAATAACCCGCCGCGAGCAGGCGCTTCATGCAAAGCTCGGGCGAAGTTTGTAGAAACCAGTCACCGCTGGGTGGGGCGTCAATATGCTCTTCCGGTGCCGGCGCGGGGATGCGTAGGGGGGTTTCGACTTCGAGATAATCCCGTCCGTAAAAAAACTGACGGATCGCCTGAATCATCCTGGCCCTCAACCAGAGGGCATTCTGTTTCTTCGCCAGTCTCCAGGATTCATCTATAGGATCCATTATGCTTTGACGCGGGTCAGATACTCCCCCGTTCGGGTGTCCACTCTGATTTTTTCACCCTCATCAATGAACGTCGGCACCAGGATCCGGTAACCTGTCTGCAGGATGACCGGTTTGGTATTCCCCGTAACGGAATCCCCTTTGGCCCAGGGTTCTGCCTCGGTAACGACAAGGTCCACAAAATTGGGAAGACTGATCTCCAGCGGACGGTCCTCAAAAAGGAGAATGGAAACATCAATATTATCAATCAGGAAGTTCACGGCATCGCCCACCTGTTCTTTCGTCAAAAAAACCTGCTCGTAGCTGATGTTGTCCATGAAGCAGTATTTCCCTTCTTCCGGGTAGAGGTACTGCATTTTCTTTTCCTGCAAATCGGCAGGCTCGAAGGTGTCCACAGAGCGAAAAGTCCGTTCGAACTGGCTCCCCGTGATCATGTTCTTCAATCTACAGCGATAGAGGGCCTGGCCTTTACCGGGCTTGACAAAGTTAAATTCCGTAACCATATAAGGCTCATTATCAATTTTAATCCTTAAATTCTTTTTTAAGTCACTGGCGGTATACATATAGATCTTTCTCCTTTTATGCCTTCACGAACGAAACATTTATATCCATGAAGCCATGATGACTACAATGGGTTGTTCAGCACTTCTAAAGCATTTGCAAAGTCTTGTCAAAAGAATGTTAACATTGATCCGCATTCTTTACAGATGGAAATGAAAAGGGTTGGAGAGGTATCTTTCCCTTGCCGCCGGGAAGATCGACAACATACCGGGGCATACAAAGACCTGATATACTTTTCCAGAGTTTTTCCATCATTTCCATGCCACACCAGAGATCTACACGAAAATGATCGGTTCCCTTCACCGGATCACACTGGAACAGATAATAGGGCTTCACGGAAATGCGCTGAAGGGCATAAAGCAGATCCCGCATGATTTCATAGGAATCATTCACCCCCCGCAGCAGAACGGACTGATTTGAAACAGGTATCCCGGCCTCAAGCAGCATCCCACAGGCCATGGCGGACGCCTTTGTTACTTCATGGGCATGATTGAATTGCGTATTAAACCAGAGTGGACGGTGCCTTCGCAACAGACCGCAGAGTTCCGGAGTGATCCGCATGGGCATAACGACGGGAATCCGGCTGCCGATCCGGAGGACTTTTACGTGAGGGAGGGATCGCAGAGACGTGAGAAGCCAATCCAGCATCCGGTTGGACAGGAGCAGCGGATCGCCGCCGGAAATAATGACCTCACGGATCTTTGGCGTTTTCGCAATATAATGGATCATGGGTTGAAGATATGTTTTCGTGCCCAAACCGGACTGATCTTTCCACAACCGTTTGCGGTTACAATGGCGGCAGTAAGTTGCACAGATATTTGTGACAATCATCAGGCAACGGTCGGCATAGCGATGGATCAGGCCTGGTACAGGCATATCGCGTCTTTCCTCAAGGGGATCGTCCACGCCACCGAGAGAAAAATGAATTTCATCTGAATCCGGGAAACATTGCCGCCGAAGCGGGTCTCTCTCATCGGTGACATTCATCAACGAAAGATAGTAGGGGGTAATCGATAGAGGATAGGATCTGACAATCGACCTGTATGGATTGATGTTTTCTGACGACAGATCAAGCAGCCCGGCCAATTGCGGAAGGGTATGGATACGGTTCCGATATTGCCATCGCCAGTCATTCCAGTCGCTTGACAATATTTTCCCCCAGGGTTTCAGAAAAACAGGATGCTGTGCCATTTTCTAATTCTAAATATCCGTAAAATAAGGGAATTTTAAGGGCGATGGCCTACCACACTTTTCCTAAACTACAAAGAAGAATCATTGAAAAAAATCTTTTGCGTTGCCGCGCCACATCCGGTAAGGAAATACCCATGAAGCGACTTCACCTGCAAATCATCTATGGCCTGCTTTGGATCCTGACGATGGGCATCCTCCTTCTAAACGCCGATTTCCTCAGACATCTGGCTGTTTTGAGCGGCCAGGCCAGAGCCATTGCATGGTTCATGATCCTGCTGGGTCCTTTCTTCTTCGCCCTTTATCTCCTGACGGCATTTTTATTTGATACCAGAGAAGGCTCCATCACAGGTGACCAGTTCAAAACGTTTTTACAGCGGCGCCGAACATTGATCGGCCTGTTTATATTCAGTATGATCCTGTTTGTTTTACTGACGTTTTACGGCGTGTCATTCAAAAAGTAGAACGGCTCCTGCCGAAAGCCGGAAGGTCTTACCGGAATTTGTGAGACATTTCTGCTAATGTTTCACTTTATTAAGGATTTCTCTGGCCTGAATGACCTTCATGATTTCCACCGTGCCGGATGCCGGGAAAAGTTCCATGGCATCATTAAGCAAACCCGCCAGGCGGTATTCCGGGTTGACCCCGCAGCCACCCAGAATCTGAATCGCTCTTTTGGTCACATCTGCCGCCACTTCCGCCCCCACTGCCTTGGCACGGGCCGCATATTTGCCGATGTCACGGGGAGATGAGCCCCTGTCCAGAGCGGCAGCGGGGTAGTAAATGACCCACCGGGCCTTTTCAATTTCTGTCTCCATTTCGGCCAGCATGAACTGAATATTCTGCAGCTTGCTGATCGGCTTGCCGTAAAGAACCCGTTCCTTGGCAAATTTCAAGGCAATATCGAAGGCCCCGCGTGCAATACCCAGCCCGATGGCGCCAATGGACGGCCGGGAAACAATGAAACTGGACATGGCAATGGCAAGGCCGGCGCCTTCCTTGCCTATCAGATTTTCTGCCGGTACCTTGCAGTCACTAAATGTTAATTCGCTGATGTGGACAGACTTAAAACCCATCTGATTCTCCCTTCCGGCAACGGTAAATCCAGGCGTCCCTTTTTCGACCAGGAGAATAACGGCCCGCTCTCCCGTTTTGGCGACAACAGCCGCAAGATCAGCTACACCTCCATTCGTAATGTAAACCTTACGCCCCTTAATGACATAACCGCCTTTCACCGGTACAGCGATCGTGGCGATCGAAGCCAGATCGGAGCCGCCAGCCGGTTCTGTCGCGGCCATACAGATAATCTTGTCTCCTTTGATGATCGGCGGCAGGAATGTCTTTTTCTGTTCCTCGGTACCAAAATTTTCGATGGCATACATGGGCGCCTGACTGCCTTCGAGAAAAAAAGCAATTGATGGATATACACGGGCCAACTCCTCAATAGCGATGATGCCAGCCAGATGGCCAATGGCGGTTCCCCCCAGATCCTTGGATGAGGTCATCCCGATAATCCCCTGGGCAGCCAGTTTCTTGACGATGTCGAAGGGGAATGCCCCCTTTTCATCCAGTTTCAGGGCCCTGGTTGCCAGTTCCGACTCTGCAAATTCCCGAACCAGGGATCGCAGCATTTTCTGCTGTTTCGTCAGTTCAAACATGAAATTCTACCTCATTCTTTATTGCTCTCTCAAAACTACGGAAAGGATTAATCCTATAGACCGAAATTCATCTCACGTCAATATGACTTCTGCTCGTTTATCATCAAATCTTGCGGAGATTTGACTATTCATTCTTTCAGCATTAGCTTTCTGTTTATGGTTGCACTTCTCATGAAAACAGGGTAAGTCTGAGTCGGTTTTCAGTCCCATCTGAGGGAGTAATCAGGAGATGGAAAAGTTCGACGTGATCATCACCGGTGCCGGTTTGGCCGGACTGGCTGCGGCTTACACGTTGTCCGGAAAGGGTGTTGAAGTCCTGGTCCTGGAGCGGGGTGATTATCCCGGGGCCAAGAACGTGACCGGCGGCCGCCTCTATGTAAATCCCGTCCGCGACCTTTTCCCGGAGCTATGGAATGGAGCGCCTCTGGAGCGCTTTATCACTCACGAGGGCGCTACCCTGATGGCGAGAGAACGCTCTGTGACTGTGGATTACTCTGGTTCCGAATTGCGGGCGGAACCCCACCAGAGTTACAGTATCTTGCGTGCAAAGTTTGACCGCTGGCTGGCGGAACAGGCGGAAGCACGAGGTGCCATGCTGTTGACCAAAGTCAGGGTGGATGACGTCATCAAAGAAAAGGGGGGAATCGCCGGTGTTCTGGCCGGGGGGGATGAACTTCGGGCTGACGTCGTCATCGCTTGTGACGGCGTTCTTTCCCTCATCCCGGAAAAGGCCGGACTCCGTTCATCCGGTTTACCCCATGATTATGCCCTGGGAATCAAAGAGGTGATCGCCCTCGATTCCGGGATCATCAATGACCGATTCAATCTCGAAGGGAACGAGGGTGCGGCACGCCTCTTTATGGGTGAAGTAACGCAGGGCCGCTTCGGGGGCGGTTTTCTTTACACGAACCGCGAGAGTATCAGTCTGGGGATCGTCATCGGCATCCAGGACCTTCTTGAGGATGGCGCGGCCATGGACGTACCTGCCCTCCTCGAATCGTTCAAGCAACGTTCCGAAATTGCTCCCCTGATCCGGGGTGGAGCTACGGTGGAATACGCCGCCCATGTTATTCCGGAAGGCGGGTTCAGGACACTGAGCCATCTCTACGGGAACGGCGTTCTGGTGGCGGGAGACGCCGCCGGACTGGCACTGAATATCGGCTTTACCGTCAGAGGGATGGAATACGCCCTTGCCTCCGGCTACTTTGCCGCCCAGACCGTGTTAAACGCAAGAGAAATTGGAAATTTCAGCGCCGAAACCCTGTCCCTATACAAACGTCTTCTGGAGGAAAGCTTCGTTTTAAAGGATTTCAAGAACTTCCGGGAAACACCAGCCGTGGTGGGAAATCCGCGCTTCATTAACCATTATCCGGAGATGATCGGCAACCTGATGAGAGAGATTTACGCTGTTCCGGCCGGCCCCAAGAACAGGCTGTATCCGACGATCAGAAAGCACCTGACCCTGAGTGAAATGTGGTCTGAGTTTAAAGATCTGCGGGAGGTCATGAAAATATGAGCGAGTCGGTGGAATTGAAGGCAAAGCTGGGACTGGACGTCTTCAAACCCGGCAGGGAGGCCCATATCAAAATCAGACCCGGTATGGAAAAGGACCATCGGCTGAAGCCGATGGTACGAATCTGTCCCGCCGGTTGTTACAGTGAAAATGAAAAGACCGAAGTCATGTTAACCATCGACGGGTGTCTGGAATGCGGCACCTGCCGTATTGCCTGTGGTATGGATGTCCTGGACTGGAATTACCCGGAGGGAGGAACGGGCGTCCAGTTTCGTTTCGGATAGGAAATTTGAATTAAAAATAATACGATCGAAGGAGGGGAATGATGGATTTTAAATTGACCGAGGAACAGGAACTGATTCGCAAGAACATGCGGGAGTTTGCCGCGAAGTATGTGGATCCCATTGCCGTGGAGATTGACGAAAACAGCCGTCACCCGGCCGAACTTTTTAAAAAACTGGCTGAAGGGGACTGGCTCGGCATACCGATTCCCATTGAATATGGCGGAGCCGGAGCGGATTACCTGACCCATACCGTTGCCGTGGAAGAGCTTTCCCGATCCTGTGCGTCCACGGGATTCACTGTATCCATTCATGTCGGCATCGCATCCATGCTGATTTTACTCTTCGGAAATGAAGAGCAGAAAAAGAAGTACCTGATCCCACTGGCCAAGGGGCAGAATCTGGGTGCCTTTGTCCTGACCGAGCCGGGCGCCGGGACGGACGTGATGGCAGCCACCACCACGGCCATTCTCGACGGAAACGACTATGTCATCAACGGCACGAAAACTTTCACCTCCAATGGCCCGACCGGGGGCACCTATCTTGTCTTTGCCTGGACGGACAAAGCAGCGGGTCGGAAGGGCATGAGTGCCTTTGTCATCCCCCGGGAAACGCCGGGCATGAAGGCCGGCGAACATTTCAAGAAAATGGGGCTCCGGTCCTCCCAGACATCCGAGATGGTTTTCAAGGATTGCCGCGTTCCCAAGGAGAACCTGCTGGGCAAGGAGGGTGCAGGCCTGGTCATGGCGATGGCCGGTTTCGATCACGGCCGGGTCGGGATCGCCGCCCAGTCTGTCGGTATACTTCAGGCTGCACTGGATGAATCCATCCGCTACTCGAAGGAACGGGTCCAGTTCGGCGCTCCCATCGCACGGCAGCAGGCTATTTCATGGATGATTGCCAATATGGCGACGGATCTTTCCGCCGCCAGACTGCTCACCTATCATGCCGCCTGGCTGAAGGATCAGAAGCAGCCCTTCAGCAAGGAAGCGTCCATGGCCAAGCTCTTTGCCGCGGAAGCGGCCATGAGGCATACCATCAAAGCGGTCCAGATTCAGGGCGGGTACGGCTATATCAAAGGTGCAAAAGTGGAGCGGCTGATGCGCGATGCCAAGATTACGGAAATCTACGAGGGCACTTCGGAAGCCCAGCGAATGGTGATCTCCGGAAATGTTCTTCGCTGATGAGGTGGAGAAGAGGAGACATGCCATGCCCACCATCGTCGCCTGTTTCAAATGGGTCATTGATGAAGCCTACATCCGGCGGAGTTCATCCGGAGAGCTGGACTTCTCATCCGTGGACTATAAGATCAGCGAGTATGACCGCAATGCCATTGAAGAGGCCGTCCGTCTGAAGGAGATTCACGGGGGAAATGTGATCACGGTGACCGTCGGGGTGCCCGAGGCAACCAAGGGTGTCAAGGATGCCCTCTCCCGGGGATCTGATCAGGCGTACTTCATTGCCGATGCGTCTTTTAGAAACCTTGAATCCTCACAAACAGCCGCTATCCTCGCGGAGGTGATCCGCTCCCGTATTGTGAGTTATGACCTGATTATCTGCGGCGAGGGATCCAGTGATCTTTATGCCCAGCAGGTCGGAGCCCGTCTGGCTGAGCATCTGGAGATTCCATGCATTTCCTTCGTTCAGAAGCTCAGCATGGAGGGTGGACGGCTGATTGCGGAGCGGAAAGTGGAGCAGTACACTGAAATCACGGCAACGCCCCTGCCGGCGCTCGTCACGGTGCTCCCGGAAATCAATTCCCCCCGGATACCGGGTGTCAAAGATACCCTGACGGCTTCCAAGAAACCGACGGTGACCATCAAAAAAGACGAGCTATCCCCCATCGGAGAGGCACGTTTACAGACGACTGGAATTTCAGCATCGCGGATGGATCGGACCTGTGAGAAATTCGGCACTGAAGCCGCAGAGCTTACTCGTTTTGTGGAGTCGCTGCGGAAGAAGGGCGCTATCCGTTAAAGGGAGAAAGAGATGGCCGGAGTGTGGATTTTTGCGGAAAATCGGGAACAAACCCTGGAGCTTTTGAATGTGGGCCGGCAACTTGCGGCGGAAATGGAAACTGGCGTGTCTGCACTTCTCTGGTATGACCATGAAAGAGCCGGGGACTACATTTCCCATGGAGCGGATGAGGTCCTTCTGCTGCCTGCTCTTCCTGAAGACCAGTCGCTGGAGGCCTACATTCCGGTCGTCGTTGCGGAGGCGAAAAAAGGTGATCCGGACGTGTTTCTCTTCGTCGCTTCCGCAAGAGGCAAGGAGCTGTCCGCCCGCATCGCAACCCGCCTGGATACGGGGCTTTGCAGCAACTGTATTACCCTGAAATATGATAAGGAAAGTAAGACCCTGGAGATGGAACGCCTCGCCTATGGCGGTGCGGCGGTCCAGAAAGTGACTTGCCCGGCCCGGCCGGTGATGGCGACCATTCCCCCCAGAACTTTTGAACCGACCGCAGCAGAAGATGGAAGAAACGGGCATATCCGGGAGCTCTCGGCACCCCCGCCATCGGTGGTAAAAATCCTCGAGAGAAAGGTAAAAGCACGGGAAGCCAAAGATATCAACGAAGCCAGGGTGGTCGTCTCTGTTGGAAGAGGCATTGAGAAGAAAGAAGACCTGGCCATAGCCCGTGAACTGGCGGACGTCCTCGGCGGTGAGATCGGCTGCACGCGACCAATCTCCGAAGAGATGCACTGGCTTCCGGAAGAGTTGTGTATCGGGCTTTCCGGTGTTCAGATCAAGCCGGATCTCTATGTGGGTCTCGGTATTTCCGGCCAGATCCAGCATGTCACCGGCATCCGCAACGCCCGGGTGATCTGTGCCATCAACAAAGACGAAAACGCCCCCATTTTTGGTGTCGCTGACTTTGGCATTGTCGGTGACCTTTACAGCGTGGTGCCGAAACTCGTTCAGGAATTGAAAAAGATATAGACCGCCATCCTATGCGGATGCAAAAGAAAGCCGGTGTTAAGCCGGCTTTCTTTTATTGTTCAACCCCTCCCCACTACTTTTCCGCCGCCAGATATCCCTTGGCCAGTGACGTGTTGACGTGAACCACTCCCTTGTTCAGGTCTTTCAGTGGATAATTTTCTGTAATTTGCGGAAGTTTATCCGCCTGGTCCTGCGTGCTGATCACCGAACCGACCGGCACATAGCGACGGTCAGGAACTTTGACGCCCATCAGAATGACACCGGGCTCAATCACGCAACCCACCCCAACAGAGGACCGGAAAACCAGGACCTTCATGCCCACAAAGGTGTCATCCAGAACGACGGCCGGCCCGTGAATCTGGACCTGATGGGCCAAGGATACCCGGTTCCCCACATAAACGGCATATTTCTTACCATTGACCTCCATAAGATTTTTCTCGACCGTTTTTCCGTTCATCTCCGTTTCCAGAGCATGGATCACAACGCCATCCTGAACATTGGAATTGTCTCCTACATACAGGGGCTGTCCTTCATCACCGCGCACGCAGGCGGTGGGTGATACCATCACGTTTTTGCCGATAATGACATGACCGATAACGGCCGCCAGGGGATGGACATAGGCCGAGGGATCAACAACCGGATCCGATACAACGGCCGAAAAATCCGCGACTACATTCTTTTCAATCATATTTTAACCTCCTCATGGATTATTGACGTTTCAGGTTCTCTTTCTTTTTTCCCTTTCCAGGAGCTCCTGCCAGACCTGATCGACCATTTCCCGGGTTTCTTCCATCGTTCCCTGGTTATTTATCACGATATGGGCATATTGAAGTTTGTCATCAATGGACATCTGAGAAGCAAACCTGACCTCCGCTTCTTCGCGGCTGCAGCCGTTTCTTGTCATGAGGCGTTGGATCTGCTCCACCGGCGAAATATAGACGAGTACGACCACATCAACAGTGGACTGCATGCCTGCCTCAATCAGCAGCGGAACGTCCGACAGGATAATGGCATCGGGCCTGGTCTTTTTGATCTCATCGATGCGGTGGTGCCACGCCGCAAAGACCGCGGGATGGACGATGCTATTCAGCTTGGCAAGTTTCTCCTTATCTTCGAAAACAATCGACCCCAGTTGTGTACGGTTGATCGTCCTGTCCGGATTGAGAATATCGGACCCGAAATAATCAACAACCTGCTGCCAGGCCGGTTGGCCCGGTTCTTCCACAACATGTGCCAATCGATCGAAGTCAATGTGGAAGGCCCCTTTTTCCACAAACATCTGGGCAACCGTTGATTTTCCGCAGGCAATACTGCCCGTCAACCCTACATTCAGCATGTTGCCGCTTCTAACATAAGGAATGGGTTTCAGCAATTAATTTTTGTAAATCTTTGACAGAAAGTGTCAATTCGTGTAGGGTTCAACACGATTGAATCTATCACTGCTTATCAAATATACCGGAGATACGTTGAATGCGAGGATCGAAAACCTATTTAATGGATAATCTCGAAGAAGAAATTCGTTTGGAAATCAAAACCGATCCGGATGCTGTTCGTCGAGAAGCGGCCTGGTGCGGTCTGAAGCCTGGCATGCGGGTCCTTGACGCAGGTTGTGGGCCAGGCAAGACATCATCTATTCTTCATGAAATGATCCAGCCCGGGGGAACACTTCTGGGCATGGATTATGCCGAAAAACGGATTACTTATGCAACAAAACATTATGGTGGGAAACCCGGTCTTGATTTTCAGGTTCACGACTTGAGGAACCCCTTAAACGACGAAGGCCCGTTCGATCTGATCTGGGTCCGGTTTGTCCTGGAATACAATCTTCTGGAAAGCTCCGAGATCGTCAAAAATTTAACTGCTCGTCTAAAACCCGGCGGCTGTTTCTGTTTAATGGATCTCGACTATAACTGTCTCAGCCATTATGAGATGCCTCAAGCCATGGAAGGTATTTTATTTCAGCTCATGGCTAAACTCAGCACGGATTTCAATTTCGATCCCTATGCCGGCCGGAAATTGTACGCCTACTTGTATGATCTTGGTTACAAGAACATCGACATGCACTTAATCGGGCACCACCTAATTTTTGGCAAAGCGCGTGAAACAGACATTTTCAACTGGACAAAAAAGATGGAGATGGTGGCGATTAAATTAAGAATGCTGTTTGACGAATATCCGGGGGGTCATGAAGCTTTTTCTAACGATTTTAAAACATTTTTTCTTGATCCGAGACGCTTCACCTACACACCTCTCATTCTTTGCAAGGGGATAAAACCCATTTCCAGTTAGCCTGGAATGCTGTCGATCGATGCTAAATCGGACCTATGCCTTCTTGGTTATCCTGTGGAAATTGAAAATCCCTATCTTTAAAAAGAGTCACGCAGGCATCGACAATCTGAGAATCATATGATTTACCTTTTTTGTTTAAAATCATCTCAAGGGCTTTCTCAATGCCGAGAGCCGGCCGATAGGGACGATGACTGGCCATGGCTTCGACGCTATCAGCCACGGCGATGATCCTTGCTTCCAAAAGAATGCCATCACCAGAGATTCCCAATGGATAGCCCGAACCATCCATTCTTTCATGATGCTGACGGACCATTTGTGCAATGATTGGGATGAAGTCAACCTGTTGCAGGATTTTGTAGCCGACTTCCGGATGAGATTTCATCATATCGAATTCAATTTTACTTAACCGGCCGGGTTTTGTCAGGATTTCAGCGGGAATGTATATTTTACCGATGTCATGAATCAGCCCGCCCATACGAATTTTATCGATTCGATCCTCTGACAATTTCATTTCTTCTGCAATGGCAATGGCAAGAGAAGCAACTCGCCTCTGATGCCCCGCCGTATAGGGATCTCTCGACTCGACAATGAGGGAGATGGCATTGATCGTACTGCTCATGGCCATCTGAAGCTTATTAAAGCTGATCTGAAGTTCCGCTTCAGACCTCGTGAGATCCGTAACATCCTTAAAGGTTCCCACCGCACCGACGACTTTTCCATCGGCATCAATATTTGGTGCACCACTCATATTGAATAACCGTTCTGAACCATCTTTGTGCAATATGGCGCCGTATAAATCGACAGCTAATTGTTTTTTATCCCTGATTCTTTTAAAAGCTTGGGTGAATTTGCGCGAACGCTCTTCTTTTACAAATTTAACAAAATATTGCCCAATGACCTCTTCTTTCGGGTGCCCCAGGATTCTCTCCCAGGCAGGATTGACATAGGTGAATGCCCCATGATCATTAAGGGTGTAAATAATGTCAGGCGCATTTTCACTGAGGGCTCTGAACCGTTCTTCACTGGCACGTGTTCTCTCGAAGAACGTGGCATTGGTGATACTGATGGCGACCTGCGGCGCAATTCCCATCAGCAGGCTCATGTCAGACTCCGTGAGCGGTCTTTTTGAATGGATGTTGTCCACCATCAGGACACCCATGGATTCCTGCTCAAATACAATGGGAATGCATATAAATGAACTGACGTCCATTTGTCTGGCAATACCCCGACTTCGATCTGAAAAACTGTCTTCAATTTTCTTTATATCATCAACCAGGCACGGCTTCTGATGACGGAAAGTTTCTACGACAACCCCTCTGGATTCAGGCTTATCCAGATGAAATTCTATCTCCTGTGCCTCCGGTATCTCGTCCAGGAGATAGCCATATCCTGATTTATAAACAAGATGGGTCCTTTCTTTATTGACCAGCATGATCATTCCGCGATCAAAGTCCAGACGTTTTTCCAGGGATTCCATGACGAACCGCATGAGCTTGTCAATATCAAGAATCATGGAGGTCGCCTGGCCGATCTCCCTCACAAGCATGGCTTCGTTATACCGTTGATTGATTTGCCCGAGAAGGCGCTCCGCCGCGTCACCTTGAGAGCTGATGTTTCTCAGCAGTTCTGCTTTCTCCAGGCGCATGGAATAATTAGAAATGCCGAAAAAGACGATAAAATATAATAAAATAATAGCATCCCAATGGGGTGGCCGGAAGAACGCCAGGAAACCGGCACACAAAATGAAACCCAAAAGAAAAGCATAATTTTTCAGACGCTTCCACTGGAGAGCCGAGGTCTCTTCCCAGGTGAGGACGTACCTACATAAATCTGCGCCTTTATGCAGGCAGAGGGGATGCTCAATAAGGGCAAATTTGGTTGTAAACAGTTTGGCCATTGCCTCGAATGTGCCCATTCTGTTCTCACATTGGTAGGGTTTCTCAAGCACACCTGGTTTCGGAATGGCATCAACTTCAATCTTGTTGGAAGCAATGCCCTTGCTCTTAAGTATGGAGGCACGACTAATGTGAGGATAGAGTTTCTCCATGACCGAATAAGCGGCCCTGGGTGTAATAAATCCAAGCGCATATTGCGAAACCGCACCGGAGGCCTTGGAAAATGGAGCATACCGTCCGGCCTCTCGGGATATATTGGCGTTACCCGTTTTTTCCGAAAGAAGATCATGAAAAAGATCTAACTGATTCTGAGTGAACCAGTGACCACTATCCTCCACCTGATGGGCGCTCATATTAGCATCTTTGATAATAGAACTAATATCAACATCTGGATAGAATTTTTTTAAATATTCTATATAATTATTGACGATTCGGCTGCTATATAAAGGGATTTCTTCCATTTCTCATCCATTCAATTGTTCTACTGTCAGTCGTACTTCATCCGAAATTTCTTTTGCACGTAATCCATGAATTGATTGGAATAACGCATATCCGTGATCCAGAGCTGATATTTCTTTTCATAAGAAATACCCGCTGACTCGACATAAGAGAGAGGATAAATGAGGAACGTCACTTTGTCAAGACTATACACAATTCCCAGCTTTGTGACAGCAAGGGAAAGCAGTTCCAAGGGCAGCCCCGCAGGATCGATCACCAGAACTTTGATGCAATTTAAGAGGTCCGACATATTGATCACCAAATCCGATTGATCAACAATAAAAAAGGCCTTGAGATGACCTTGATAAATCAACGAATAAGTCCGCCACCTCCTCAAAAAACCAAGACGTTCAGAGACTTTCTCCAAAGACTCATCACCCTGATCAGACTCCTCCGAACGCAGGATATTCAGCAAAAGACCTCCGGAGTGATGTTTATAAAATTGTCCCAGCTCCCATAAATCGGAAGGAGTGCTCTCCCTTAACAACCATTCTTGGGGAAAGGCTTTCTCACAGGGTGCGACAGGCAGTGTCAGATACGCAAAGAGATCAAGCGAACAAGCCTGAGGATTGTTAAAGTCTCTTGAGAATCCCCCAAAGACACGGTCAGGAAATTTGTTTTCAGGACGGAAATAACACATCACATAGTCCATGCGCGCCGAAGATAATTGGTACATGCCATGTAAAAAAAACATGATCTGCCGTAAGACGACAAAACCAGGAAGCCTGCCCTCCATCGGCCGGGCGGCATGATGATGAATCAGCCAGGTTCGTTCATAGGCTCTAATCATGGACATATGGCCATAAATCCTCCCGTTCTTTTCGTAGGTAATGTGCCTGGCAATCTCGGGATTTTCTTGATAGAGTTTTCGGTAAGTTTCTATAAAATTCTCGCGATGGGCCTGACAAAAACCGTACTTCTTGGGATAAATGAATCCTGTCTGGAAAAAAAATCCCCAGAGGGCATCCATATCAACCTCGGTGGAGACAGAGATATGGGGGTCCGAATTGATACCGAGAACGTGATTGATGCGGCTGTATGAATGGATGTCCATATCCAGGATGGCGACACCATAATGAATATTTTTTTCTCCTCTCCGCCGATAGATGATCTGCGCGGTACAATTTGCAATGGAGATGCCGGCAAGAAGAATGGAAAGGCTGGGAATTATCATGCCCGGCATTAATACATCATCATCCGATTGGTCACTGATGGAAAATCCTGTTGTGGAAATGTCGAAAACATCTCTATGGATTCTTTTCTTAGAGAAAGGATGCTCAAATACAGAGGCCAGTGGTGGTGTAATGTGCCGCCGGGGGTTGCGGATTTTTTTTGCCTGAAAACGGCGGATATGATCGCTTTCTGCAGTAAATACCATTTCCTTTGATAAGCGGTTATCCTGCCAGCGGATACATTTGCAGAACTCAGAGTAGATTATTTTCTCATTGGAAATCAAGCGAACGGATGCGGAAACATCGGGATTGAACCAGCTGCTATGTTTAAATGCTTCCGAACTTAATCTGATGCAGAACGCTGTGGGACTGAAATTTATTAATTCTCCCTTGGTAACGAAGCCGCTTTGCATTACTTCAGCCAAGGCGTGACGGCAGGGATATCGCTGGACCAGGCGCTGATTCAAGACATAACTTTTCTCAGGTAGCTGGATCGTGAAACTGTTTTGACTGCTGCTTAAAACTTTAATGGGAGTAACGATCATGGAGTGGTTCTTTATGATAACCAGATGGAGGACATGGTATGATTCCAAGTTATATTGAAAGTAGGATTTGTCCCACCGGCAGGCCAATTGGCTTCCAAGACAAGGTTCGGGATAAGCTTTTGCGAGGATCTTTTCTTCATAGACCGGATGCTGCAAAAGAACAAAAACATGGCTTTCCGTAAAATGAATATAATTGATGGTGTTGATCAGTTCCACCTGATCCAGAGTCTTTGCCGCTTCGAAGTTCCTGATCAGATCCTCATGCTGAAATAATTGTGGAGGAGAGAATTGCTTTCGCTCAGAGACATGCTCATGGGTTTCAATATCCATGTCAAAACACCTCCAGCCTCTTTGCGTCCGCGGTCAACTCAATCATTGATCGACATATAATTTGGATAGTTGATATCCCATTACATCTTTTGTTTATTTGAATTCATTTCATCATGATCAGCATCTCTCTGATCAAACAGGGCATTGATAAAATCATCGCTTTTGAACGGCCTGATATCTTCAACAGTTTCTCCGATACCGATGTAACGAATGGGGATATGAAGTTCACTGGCAATCCGGAAAACAATGCCGCCTTTCGATGTGCCGTCCATTTTGGTCAGGACGATTCCCGACACGCCGATTTCCTCATTGAACATCTTGGCTTGATTGACGGCATTCTGACCGGTCGTGGCATCAATAACCAGCAGGACTTCATGGGGTGAATCCGGGATTTCTCGAACCATGACGCGTTTGATTTTTTTCAGTTCCTCCATCAGATTGACCTTGGTGTGCAGCCTCCCCGCCGTGTCAATGATAACAAGATCGGCCTTTCCAGACTTCGCCGCCCGGATGGCATCAAAAACAACCGCTGCAGGATCCGCATCAATTTGCTGCTTGATCAAGGGAACATCAACCCGTTGACTCCATGCCTCCAGTTGCTCAATCGCCGCGGCTCTGAAGGTATCGGCCGCGGCAAGCAGAACGGACCGCCCCTCTTTTTTAAACTGATGGGCCATCTTGCCGATGGTTGTTGTTTTACCGGTACCGTTAACACCCACAACCATCATCGTATAGAGTTGATCCCGTGGAATCATGAATGGTTTCTCATTTTTAATCAGGATATCCATCATATGATCCCGTAAAACCTTCTTTAAAAGTTCCGGACGGTCCAGTTCTTTCCGTTTGACCTGTTCCTTCATCTTTTCAATCAAATCATGGGTAAAGACAGGGCCGACATCAGCCATGATCAAGGCCTCCTCCAATTCGTCAAAGAGGCGCTGGTCAATCACCTTGACTCCCAGAATAATGTCATCCACATGGGTCAGCAGGAGTTTTCTGGTCTTTTCAAGGCCTGATTTTAACTTATCAATGAGGCTTTTTTTACGGATGTCACTGTCCATACCACATCTTTATAAAGTCATAGGTTTGCAGTCTTGCGTTGTCATGCACTTTAAACTTAAAAGGTGAAACGGTTATTTTAACTGAGGTTCACGGAAACCATGGATGAAATGCCATGTTTCTGCATGGTGACACCAAAGAGATGGCTGGCAACCTCCATCGTCTGTTTGTTATGGGTTACCATAATGACTTGAGATTTTTCAGATATGTCCTTGACCAGCCTGTTGAACAACACAATATTGGCATCGTCAAGCGCCGCATCGACCTCGTCAAGAACCAGAAAGGGTGTCGGGCGGTATAAAAGAATGGCAAAAATCAGGGCAATCGCGGCCAAGGATTTCTCGCCACCCGACAGAAGACTGATATTCTGAGCTTTTTTCCCGGGGATCTGAATATCAATATCGACACCCGTTTCCAACATATCCGCCTCATCGGTTAATCGCAGCTCACCTTTTCCGCCTGGGAAGATTTTTGTAAAGACCTGCTTGAAACAGTCATTGACCATTTCAAAGGTTTCAGCAAATCGATTTCTGGATATGGTGTTGATCCGGCTGATTGTTTTTTGCAGGGTCTCGATAGAGTTATTCAGGTCTGCCGCCTGAGCCGTCAGAAATTCGAAGCGCTTTTTGAGTTCTTCATATTCAGATAGCGCCAGCAAATTAACTTCGCCAAACTGATCCAGAGATTGCCTGTCTCTGTCCAACTTAGACACCAGCAATTCCTTCTCAGATTCATCAATTCCCGTAAATACATTCCTCAGCGATTCAAAATCCACATCATATTTCGTCTGGATGTGATTGCGCAGACTGTCCATTTTAAAATGCACTTCCCGCTTTGCCATTTCCAGTGCGTTGTTCTCTTTATCCACCTCGTCAAGGATTTTCTTCACCTCGCGGATTTCTGCTTCCAGTCCTTTTGACGATGTTTCTTTTTCCGCCTGTAAATTCTTCCCCTTCGTCAACGATCCTTCGATATTCGTGAATTCTGTGTACAGGTGACTAAGACTTCCCTGATCTTCGGTGATCTTTTGTGTCAACTCCTGGATCTGGTGGTCGCAGGCTCCCACATCGTTGACCTTGGCATCGATCTCGGAAGCGAGTTGGATCAAGGTCTGATCCAACCTTGTCAGGGTATTCAGATGAGCCTCCCTCTTTTCTTCAAGTGAGGCCAGTGTAACCTTCTCCCCTGTGAGCAACGCTTCCTGCTGCTCCAGATCCGTGCGAAGCAACTCCCAACGTTCCTGCAGCAAGACAATCTGCTCATTGAGGATTTTTTCCCTGCTTTCATAAGACGCCAATTGTTGCTGAATTTCCTCGGTCTTCGCTAAGGCGTCATTTTCCTCATTATTCAAATTTTCACGACTGAAATCCAGGATTTTGATTCTCTGCTCAATGCGCTTCAGTTCATCATCAAATCGTTCCAGGTCTTTCCTTTTTCCAGTGATTTGCAGTTCCAGGTGATGAATCTCTGACTTCAGCAGGCGGGATTCTTCTGCCCATTCCAAAATCAGGGCACTTACTTTTTTCTTATTTTCCATCTCTTCCCGGAGACTGTCAGCCAAATGACTCAGCTCGGCTTCCAGCTCAGTAATCTCGCGCTTATTCCGAAGAAGGCTTTTTTCACCGCCGGTCCCATTGCCTCCCGTCAAGACCCCGTGAGGATTAATAATATCCCCGTCCGGCGTGACAAAGGTCCCCCGGAAGCCATTCTGCTTCCATAATGTAATCCCACTGGGCAGGCTGGAAATCAGCAGTACATCTCCTAAAAGATAGTCCGCAATCCCCTTAAAATCCTCAGACACATGGACCTGATCAATCAACCGGACCGCATCTTTTAAATGTCCGTGATCCTGATATGGATCGTTTAAACCATGATTCCGAACCTCCAGAGGAACAAAACTCCCCCTTCCCAACGAGTAGTTTTTCAGGTAATTTATGGCGTTCAAGCCATCTTCCTGCTTTTTGACGATGATATACTGAAGCTTTTCTCCGAGGACTGCTTCAACCGCCGTTTCGTATTCCTTGGGAACGTCGATATGGTCCGCCACTAAACCATAAAAAACATCATGCGAAAGACCTTCCAGCTCATCATCATGTTTAGCCGCCATCAGCGATTTCACACCATCATGACAACCTTCATAACGCTCCTGAAATTCCTTCAAAGAAAGAAGTCTTGATGATTTGCTTCCCGTTTCTTCTTTGATTCCGGAAATTTCCTCATCTATGGCCTGCAAATTGTCTTTCGCCCGATCATATTCAGTGGAGGCCAGCGTAGCCTTTTCCGTCTGTGTCGAAAACTTTTCTTCATCTGCCCGGAGTTCTACACGCAGCTTCTCCAAAATTTTCTGCAGGTCATCCCGTCTCTTGCTGTGTTCGCCGATTTCCCTGATGTCACGTTCATTCCGGTGACGGATATCCTCAATGCCTTTAGTCAAGCTGGCAATCATATTTCTTAATTTTGCCTTTTCGGCAGCAAGATCAACACAGGCAATTTTTTGCTCATCCAGTTCCCGGTAGAGAGACCGTTGTACAGTTTTCAGGTCCTCTACCTGCTGCTGCTTCTCCGCCAAAATCTGTTTCAGCTCCCGAATCCTGTCTTCTGACGCTCCGGCCATTGCTTTAAGATCATTCAACTCCTTCAAGGTGTCTTCATGTCTTGACCGAATCAGACTCACCTCCGCCAAATCCCTCTCCTTCATGGTGGAAAGATCAGCCGTTTTTTGTCTGGCATGTTCGATCCCCTGCTCCTGAATACTGATGGTATTCCGAATGTTATAAAGCGCTTCTTGAGTGTGTGAAAGCTGTTCCTCGTTTTCCAGCATTTCAACTTTCAGTTGATCGAGAGATGCTTCACAGGCCTGGAATTTCGTCTTCAACGCCATATCCCGACTATGAATTTCCTCCATCGTTTTTTCATGGCATTGTATTTCCTTGGAAAGATCGGCACAGGTCTGTAGAGCGAGGGTCATTTCCGCTTCTTTGACAGAATTTTTCAAAACTTTGTACTGCTCCGCCTTTTTTGCCTGACGGGATATCGCATTCAGTTGGCTTTTGACCTCACGGATGATATCACTGACCCGAAGCATATTCTGCTTGGTCTGCTCCATCTTGCGAACGGCGGACTCCTTGCGGCTCTTATACTTGGAAATACCAGCCGCTTCCTCGATAAACTGCCTCCGTTCTTCAGGTTTTGCCTCAACCAGGGTTGCGACACTATTCTGTTCCACCAGAGAATAGGTTCTTGTGCCCACACCGGTACCCATGAAAAATTCTCTTACATCCAGCAGACGGCAAGGAATCCGGTTAATGGCATACTCGCTTTCTGCATCACGAAAAATCCTTCTTGAAACCATCACTTCGCTGCATTCCGCATAAATCCCGGGAAAGCGCTCCTGATCTGCAATCAGAGCTATCGATACTTCAGCCATACCGACTGGCGGCGCCTCATCACTGCCGTTAAAAATGACATCGTCCATTTTTTTCCCGCGCAGCATCTTCACCCGCTGTTCACCCATCACCCAGCGGATGGCATCGACAATATTGCTCTTACCGCAACCATTCGGACCGACCACACAGGTGATACCATCGGCAACATCCAGGATCACCTTTTCCCTGAAAGACTTAAACCCGGTGATTTCAAGCTTTTTTAATTTCATAGAGGATGATATCCTGTCGAGGTAGAAATTTTATCTTGTCTACCAGAAAAATAGTAACTTGTAAAGGAAAAATACAACAGAATGTATCTTAAATAAGTTTAGCCACAAGATATGGTGTTACGAAGACAACCTTATGGGAGATGACCATGATCAATGATGAAAAATGGGAAGTGGTTTTTACAGCATCAGGGATGACCCAGGCGAATATCATTTTGGGCAGGCTCACAACGGAAGACATCCCTACCCGAATAAAATACGATGCCGCCGGGCCGATTTACGCCATTACGATTAATGGCCTCGGAGAGGTAAAGATCCTGGTTCCCGCTACAGCACTTCAAAAAGCCCGGTCCGTTTTGTCACAATCCTATGATGAACGGGATATGAACTGGGAAAGCGGCAAGACTTCCTGAAGAAAACGTCTTATTCCCGTTCCTCTTCACCTCCAATCATTAGCTGTTCTGAAATATGCCATCCAGTGGGGTTTCGCATATCAAACAGGCTGCTCCCTTTAAATGCATTTGTCTGATGGTATAGCCATACCGTTCAATCAACAAACCGCCACAATGGGAGCAAAAGGTATTTTCACTCTGATTCCCGGGAACGTTACCGCTGTAAACATATTTCAATCCGGCTGCTTTACCGATTTCAGAGGCACGCTGGATAGCAGCAATATTTGTAGCGGGGATGTCGTTCATTTTATAGCGCGGATAAAAACGGCTGATATGCCATGGGGTCTCCCTGCCCAGAGAAGAAATGAAGGCTGCGATCTGCTGCAACTCCTCCTCGCGGTCATTCAATCCGGGAATCAGCAGAGTGGTCACCTCAACCCAAATGCCCCGTTCTTTCATATTTTTTAAACTATCCAAGACTGGTTGCAGACGGGCACCGCATCGGTTCTTGTAGAAATCATCACGGAAAGATTTGAGATCCACATTGGCGGCATCCAGGTAAGGGGCAATCCGGTCAATCGCCCTGACTGTCATGAAACCGTTGGTGACAAAAGCATTTTTCAACTGCCGTTCACGGGCCAGTTTCGCAATGTCATAGGCATATTCAAAATAGATGGTTGGCTCTGTGTAAGTATATGAAATCGATCTTGATTCTGTCCTGATCGCTCGCTCAACAATGTCCAGCGGGCTCACGGGCTGTCCCGAAATGTCTAAGGTCTCCCGCGGCATCTGGGAAATATCATGATTCTGACAGAACACACAGGTAAAATTGCACCCCACCGTAGCGATGGAAAAGGATCTCGAACCCGGATAGACATGAAACAGCGGCTTTTTTTCAATCGGATCAACATTTTCGGCAATCAGCAAGCCGTAAACTAGGCTGTAAAGGATGCCTCCCTTGTTTTCTCTTACTCCGCAGAGACCGCGTTTAGAGGGGATTATCTTACACTGATGTGCGCAGAGATGGCACTGCACAAGGCTTTCAGGCAATTTTTCATAGAGCATCGCTTCCTGGATCACTTGACTTCCCTCACCGCACCGTGAATGGGCTGCCGGTTTTTTGACGTTACTTTGAAGCTTTCCCGGACCGGTTCCTGGATAGTCGTATAACTGAAAGTTACCGAGAATGAGAGTCCGAAAAAAGCTCCGAAGGGATTTTTGATCACCGGAATAGACTCTTCGAGCTTCTTTGCAAAACCATACCATCCATAGGGTAAAAAAATGACGCTGCCCCAACGGATACGAATTCCCTGGAGATGATGCCGGACCATGGCCGTTAATTTGTTGATATGAAAAAAGCGGGCATTGTTATAAACGGAGGGATAGATCAATCCTTGGAGCCGACGATTGACTCCAATGAAGGAATATTTGTTCATAACACCCAGAAATATACGACCACGGCATACCCGGATGGCTTCGGAAATAGCTTTTTGAGGATCTTCGGTGAATTCAAGAGCGGTAATCAGCGTTACAATGTCAAATTCATTGTCAGAAAAAGGGAGGTCTTCGGCTCTTCCTTCGCGGAATTCCGCCCGGTTCATCAACTTCTGTTTAGCCACATCGAGCATGAAGGGGGATGGATCGATTCCCGTTACATCACAACCCTTTCGTCGAAAAAGGAGTAGGTGATCCCCCGTACCGCAACCCACGTCGAGAAGCCTCTCACCACCGCGGGGTGCAATAAGATCGAGAATCAGACTTTTTTCCCGCCCATCCATGTAACTGCCGATAGGTGTTTGCAGCCAGTTATCATAAGTCCGGGCAATTTCCTCATTAAAAATCACCAATGGCTACCCTCCGATGGAAGACATCTCTTTCGCACATTTCCGGAGATGCTGCTCATTCACAACCAGCGAATGTCCTCTGGGTTTACCGGTAATCGTTTTTTTAATCAGTATCTCCAGAGCTTCATCGCCACAGCTTTCCCGCAGCGGACCTTTCAGATCTATTTCATCATCAAGAAGCAGACAGGCGCGAAGATGCCCATCCGCCGTGAGCCGGAGCCGGTTACAGGTATGGCAGAAATGATGGCTGACAGGACTGATGAAACCGATCTCCCCCGTTCCTCCGTTAATCCTGTAAAGTCTCGCAGGACCGTCCATTTTACTGTTCAGGCCGTTTACGGATTCCAGGCGGTACACTCGGTTGATCTTTTCCATGACCACATCATTAGAGAGATAAAGATTGTTCTGATTTTGCGCCGTGCGACCCAACGCCATCATCTCAATAAACCGGACCTGAAAGGGCTTATCAAGGGTCAATCTTGCAAAATCCAGGATTTCATCATCGTTTCCTCCCTTGATGGCCACTGTGTTGATTTTAATCGGTGAAAAACCGGCCCGGTAAACCCTATCGATCCCTCTCAGGACAGCCTCCAAATCTCCTCCTCGCGTGATCTCCGCATATTTTTTAGGATTCAGAGAATCGAGACTGATATTGATTCGGGTCATTCCTGCCTGGTAAAGCCTTTCCGCATAGTCCTCAAGACGGATCCCATTGGTCGTAAGACTGATATCATTCAGGCCCGGAATCGATTTAAGACGGGCAATAAAATCGACGATCCCCCTTCGTACCAGTGGTTCACCTCCAGTAATCCTGATCTTTGAAATGCCCAGTTTGACTGCCACCCGGATGACCTTTAATATCTCTTCATATCGGAGAATATCATCATGGCCAATCAGGGAGAGACCTTCTTTGGGCATGCAGTACAGGCAACGGAGATTACACCGGTCTGTCACCGATATTCTCAGGTAATTTATGTCCCGGTTATGCTGGTCGATCATAATGGTCCGGACCCAATTTTTATTCGATATTTAAGCAACCCCATCGCTTTTACAAGGAGTTGTTTTCTAACATAATTTAAATAACAGCACAAGCCATCACAAATAAATACGAAATCTTCCTTGACAGAGGTGCGTTTCTTTATTAAGGGGAATTCCCTGTTTTAAAATACAACCCCATAAAGAAATCCGGGAGAATTTATGAAGAAGATACCTATTACCAAAACTGGTTTTGAAAAATTAAAAAAAGATCTGGAACATCTGAAAACCGTCGCCCTCCCTGAGAATATCCGCGATATTGAAGCGGCAAGAGCACACGGCGATATTTCGGAAAATGCTGAATATGCGGCGGCCAAAGAGAGACAAGCGTTTATTTACGGAAAGATGCAGGAGTTGGAAAACAATCTGGCTCTTTCTCAGGTTATCGATTTGAAAAATCTGAGCGGTGACAAGGTCGTTTTTGGATCTACCGTCACCATTGAAGACATTCACACCGGAAAGTCCATTCAATACCAACTGGTTGGTCCTTTCGAGTCAGATATCAGCCAGAATACGATTTCCGTCACCTCTCCCATCGGCAAGGCCTTGATTGGTAAAAGCATGGGGGATGGGGTCACCGTCAAGACACCCGGGGGAATCCGGGAGTTTGAAATCGTCAATATCTTCTTTAAAGAACAGCAATAATTTGCCCCTCCGTCTTTCACACTTTGACGATCCCGCTTTGAACAAAAAAGCCAGGCAAACTTCAGAATGGCTCTGTCTGCCTGGCAGAAACATGAAAACTTTTTTTCAAAAAAGCTCTATGGGCTTCCCTTCTCCGACACGTTCAACCGCGTCGTAGCCCTGACGAGCGACGCCTTGACAGCGTCATATTCAGGATCTTCCTTGGGGGTTTTAGCCAGCTTTGATTCTGCAATTTCCTTGGCCCGTCTTGCCCGGTCTTTATCAATGATATCGGATCGTTCAGCGGTCTCTACCAGTATGGTTACTTTGCTCGATGTCACTTCTGCATAGCCGGTGCTGACGGCGTAATAAGTCTTCTTTCCTTCCCTGGTAAAATTCAGTTCACCCACATCCACGCCGCTGAGCAGTGAGGCATGCCCCCTCAATACGCCAAATTCTCCTTCACTCCCCGGGACGGTGACCTCTTCAACATGACCATTGAAAGCCATCTTTTCAGGGGTAACAATCTCCAACATCAATTCGTCAGCCATTACGATCCTCCGGCCTGATTACTCTGAAAGCTTTTTCGCTTTTTCAATCACTTCTTCAATTCCGCCCACCATGTAGAAAGCCTGTTCGGGCAGATCGTCGTGCTTGCCTTCCAGGATTTCCTTAAATCCCCGGACGGTATCCGGAACGGATACGAATTTTCCTTCCGTACCGGTAAACTGTGCGGCAACAAAGAAGGGTTGAGAAAGGAACCTCTGGACCTTTCTGGCTCTGCTCACCGTCACTTTATCTTCTTCGGAAAGTTCATCCATACCGAGAATAGCGATAATATCCTGAAGGTCCTTATATTTTTGGAGGGTCACCTGGACCTGGCGGGCCACCTGGTAATGTTCTAAACCCAACACGTTGGGATCAAGGATTCTCGATGTTGAATCCAGCGGGTCCACGGCGGGATAAATGCCGAGCTCAGCGATAGGCCGCGATAAAACGACGGTCCCGTCAAGGTGGGCAAAGGTTGTTGCCGGCGCCGGGTCGGTCAGGTCGTCCGCCGGCACATACACGCACTGCACGGCCGTAATCGATCCTTTATTAGTCGAGGTGATGCGTTCCTGCAATTCCCCGAGGTCGGTAGCCAATGTCGGTTGATAACCCACCGCCGAGGGCATGCGGCCGAGGAGGGCCGACACTTCGGAACCCGCCTGGGTAAACCGGAAGATGTTATCAACGAAGAGGAGCACGTCCTGCCCCTCGATATCGCGAAAGTATTCCGCTGCGGCCAGGGCGGTCAGGGCAACCCTCGCCCTCGCTCCGGGCGGTTCGGTCATCTGCCCGTAAATCAGGGCAGCCTGCTTGATAACGCCTGATTCCAGCATTTCACGATAAAGATCGTTTCCTTCACGGGTTCTCTCACCCACACCGGCGAATACAGAGATACCACCGTGGTGCATGGCGATGTTGTGAATCATCTCCATCATAACGACGGTCTTGCCCACGCCGGCGCCACCGAACATCCCCATTTTACCACCGCGCGGAAACGGCACCAGCAGGTCGATAACCTTGACGCCGGTCTCCAGAACGTGCACCGAAGTATCCTGTTCCATAAAGGTTGGCGATAGCCTGTGAATCGGCATAAGAGTCTTTGCCGCAATCGGTCCGAGACCATCGACAGGCCTCCCGACCACATTCACAATCCGCCCGAGGCATTCCTGTCCCACCGGCACCATAATGGGCGTACCAATGTCTTTGGCCTCCATGCCGCGGACCAGGCCATCGGTAATATCCATGGCGATGCATCGAACCACGTTATCGCCCAGATGCTGAGCTACCTCGACAACAAGGTTATCCGGCTCATCATTGATCGCCGGGTTGGTGATGGTGATTGCATTCAAGATGTTGGGAAGCTGTCCTTCTTGAAACGCCACGTCTACGACCGGTCCAATGACCTGTACAACCGTTCCTATATTCATACCCGTCTCCTTCAATTATGCTTATAGAGTATTTTTACGCCACGAAAGATGCTGTGGTTTATCCTTTTGCCAAAGCTTCGGTGCCACCGACGATATCCATAAGCTCTGCCGTAATGGCAGATTGCCTGGCCTTGTTATATTTGAGCGACAAACTCCCGATCATATCCTCGCAATTCCGCGTGGCGTTGTCCATAGACGCCATCCGGGCGCCGTTTTCTCCTGCAGACGTTTCCACCAGAGCTCTGAAAATCAACACGCGGACATACATCGGCAGGAGTTGTTCCAGCAGAATTTCATCGGACGGCTCATAGATATAATCAACCCGCTTTTCGGGGTCGACTTCCTCATCCTGTCCGATGGAGGGCAAAGGGAAAAGCCTCACAATCGCAGGCCTTTGTACAGATATATTCCTAAATTCATTGTAAACGAGATACAGTTCGTCATATTCTTCCCTGATAAATGGTGGAATGATATCCTTGGCAATCTGCACGGCCAGAGAGATATCAAACTTCCCGAAAACATCGGTCCGTTCATTCAGGATGCTGGCTTTTTTTCTGAAAAAATCCCGGCCTTTCCGTCCCACAGGAATCAATGTGACCGCTTTGCCTTCCCTGATCTTCGCTGCCATGAATCTTTCCGTGGCCTTGATCAGGTTGGTATTAAAACCACCGCAGAGCCCCCGATCGGAGGTCATACAGATAACCCTGATCTTTTTCGGTTCCCGGACTGCAAGCAGCGGATGGGTTTCCGGCGAGACGCGCAACGCCAGACTGTTCAGAACATCCATGAATTTACTGGCGTAGGGGCGGAAATTCTCCATCCTCATCTGGGCGGCCTTGAATTTGGATGCCGCCACCATATTCATGGCCCTGGTGATTTGCTTGGTCTTCGAGACCGCTATAATCTTTCTTTTAATGTCCTTTAATGCGGCCATTAAAATCTACTCCCTTTAATTTATTATGTGTTTCAAGATTTCCGAAATATTCTTCAGCCTGTTATTCGGCCACATAAACAGCGTCGAACTCCGTCAATACTTCCTTCATCTTTTTCTCCAGTTCCGGACTGATGATCTTTTTGTCATCGATCTCCTTCATGATCTCAGGATATTTCGTCTTCACAAAATTCAGGAGCTGGGGCTCATAAGTCTTCAGCTTGTCGACAGGATATTTATCCAGGAACCCTCGGGTCCCGGCGAAAAGGATCGTCACCTGCTCGCCCAGTGACATGGGCTGAAACTGGGGTTGCTTCAGAAGTTCCACCAGGCGCACCCCGCGATCTAACTGGGCCTGCGTAGCCTTGTCCAGATCGCTCCCGAACTGTGCAAAGGCAGCCAGCTCGCGGTATTGGGCCAGATCCAGTTTCAGGGTTCCAGCGACCTGCTTCATTGCCTTAACCTGAGCGGCGCCGCCGACTCGGGACACGGACAAACCGACGTTGATGGCCGGGCGGACGCCGGAGAAGAACAAGCTCGGCTCCAGATAAACCTGACCGTCCGTAATGGAAATAACATTTGTGGGAATATAGGCTGACACGTCACCGGCCTGTGTCTCAATAATCGGCAGAGCGGTCAGGGATCCGCTGCCCAGTTCCTTGCTGACACGGGCCGCCCGTTCCAGCAGCCGGGAGTGGTTGTAGAAAATATCGCCGGGAAAAGCTTCACGTCCCGGAGGCCGTCTGAGCAGCAGGGAAATCTGACGGTAAGCGACGGCCTGCTTGGACAGATCATCATAAATGATGAGGGCATCCTGACTCCGGTCGCGGAAATACTCGCCGATACTGCATCCCGCATAGGCCGCCACATACTGCAATGTGGCCGGGTCACTGGCGCAGGCGGCGACGACGCAGGTATAGGACAGAGCGTCGTGCTTTCGCAGGTTCTCCACAACCTGTGCAACCGTTGATTTCTTTTGACCGATGGCCACATAAATACATTTCACACCTGTGTTCTTCTGACGGATGATGGCGTCAACACAGATCGCCGTCTTACCGATTTGCCGGTCGCCAATGACCAGTTCACGCTGGCCTCGGCCGATAGGGGTCATCGCATCAACAGCCTTCAATCCGGTATACATGGGCTCGTTAACCGGCTGACGCTGGATCACGCCGGGCGCAACCATTTCAATTCGCCGGAACTCTGTGGTTTCAATGGGTCCTTTGCCGTCAATCGGAGCGCCCGTGGCATCAATGACGCGTCCCAGAACCGCCTCACCAACGGGAACCTGAGCGATCTTACCGGTTCTCTTGACGATGTCGCCTTCCTTGATATGCGTTACTTCACCCAGAACAGCAACACCGACGTTATCGGTTTCCAGGTTCAGCACCATTCCCAGGATGCCGCCGGGGAACTCCAGCAGCTCCATCGCCATGGCGTTCTGCACACCATAGACTCTGGCAATACCATCTCCAACGGAAAGGACGGTCCCCGTTTCACTGATATCCAGTTTCTTTTCATAATCCTTAATCTGCTTCGATATGATTTGACTTATTTCCTCTGCCCTGATTGTCTCCATGCTCTATATTTCCTCCCCTAAGAGATTCCTGATATTACTCAATTGTGTTTTAATGCTGCCATCATAAAGCGTATCCCCCACACGGACCACGATACCCGCCAACTGCGAAGCATCTTCCTCAATCGTCATTTCAATCTGCTTGCCTGTCAACTCTTCCAAACCCTTTTTCAGACGTTCGGACAAATCGGCAGACAAGGGAAAGGCGGTTTTAACCTGGACCCGCTGCTTTTTCAGAACACCATCCATCAACTCGCGATAGCAAACGACAATGTCATCCAGGATACCAATTCTCCTTTTATCAGCGAGCAGTCGCAGAAAATTAGCCGTGATTCCACTCATGCCGATTTTCTGCAAAACGACGTCGACAACGGCCTTTTTATCCACCTGATCAAAGATGGGGTTCGACAAGAACTCTTTCAGATTTTCATTGCCCTCTACAACCGTGGAAAAACTCTGCAATTCATTGTAATATTTCTCAAATTGCTTTTCCTCTTCGGCAATCTCAAAAAATGCACGGGCATAACGTTTTGCGATATTGCTGCTACCGATCAATGTTTGCTCACCACCTTATCTAAATAGTCTTTAACCATGATATCATGATCTGCTGGGGTTATATTTCTCTTGAGAAGTTCTTCGGCCATTTCTACAGAAAGCTTTACTGCTTCTGTACGCAATAAATTACCGGCCTTCTTCAATTCCTGTTCAACTCTGGCCTGGGTATCCTCTTTCATCTTCACGGCAGCTTTCTTGGCATCCTCCAGGATCCTCTCCTTTTCTGCCAGGCCCTGTGCCTTGATCATTTCAGAAATACCGGCGATCTCCTCGGTGGCTTTCTCAAGCTTTGCCGTGTATTCCTTATATTTTTTCTCGGCCTCTTCCTTGGCGGCCATGGCCTGCTCAAGGGCAATTTTGATATCATCGCGCCGACCGGCGAAAAATTCCTTGATTTTTTTGGCCAGTAACCAATAGAGGAAGCCGGCCAGAACGAGAAAGTTCAACGCCCTCCAGGCAAAATCAACCCAGTTATGTCCTTTGCTTTCCCCGCCACCCGCTGAAGCGTAAACATCCACAGCCATAATCAGGACAGACACGATGATCCATGCGAAAGATTTTACGAATGATCGCCCTAGTCGATGCTTTGAAAAATGACTGTTCATCGGATACTCCTTCCCAGCACTTTTTCAGCAATATCAAGCGATATTTTCTGGGATTGACTGTGTAAAATGGCTCTTGCTTCCTCAACTTCCTTTTCCATCTTGGCGTGGAACTTCTCCATCATTGCCGGGATTTCACCTCTCACGGCATCAATGATGCCTTTGGCCACGTCCGAGCCTTGCTTGACAATGGCATTTTTCTGTTCCATGGCATCAACTTTCGCGAGGCGGACTTTCTCTTCATACTCCGCCATTTTTTGTTCAACCGTCTGATTCATACGTTTAATTTCAGAGTCAGATTCATCCATTTTCTGCTTTCGCTTACCAATGATGCCAAGAATGGGTTTATAAAGAAGTGCGTTCAAGATGAAAATCAGGATGATAAAATTAACCATCTGTACCAGGATTGTGTAATCAAGACTAACCACGGCTTTACCTCACATCATGTCTTCATTCAAAAAAAACCGAGTGAAAAATAACTCCCCACCCGGTTAGATCGTTCGAATACTTACGCTTATGAATCCTAACAGATTATCGACGACTTTTTTAAGAAATACGGCAACACATTTCTTATGCTGATTCCTATTCACAAAAAACCCTAATCCTCTATATTCAAAAAGCGACGATTTCTAATCACAAGTCTAAATGCTTGTCAAGTATTTTTTGGCGAAAATTCCTTCGTCAAATCATTTTTGCCTGCATATTCATTTTCTTATTTGCATGGAGAAGCATCTACGGTTGAAGGATAAACCGCCTCATACTGATATTCATCAGCAATCCGATGCTGATCATCAGAATGACCATAGAGGAACCACCGTAACTCAAGAAAGGCAGCGGAATTCCCACCACGGGAAGCATTCCTAAAACCATGCCAATATTGATGAAGACCTCCCAGAAGATCAGGGCCGTAATCCCAACAGAGATCAGTGTTCCATTAAAATCTCTTGAATGCAGAGCAATCTTCAAGCCCCACAAAATCAGGGCCATAAACATGACGAGTAGGAAAATCCCCCCCAGGAAACCCCATTCTTCGGCAAAAACGGAAAAAACAAAATCCGTATGCCGCTCCGGCAAAAATCTTAGCTGTGTTTGTGTTCCCTTTAAAAATCCTTTACCGACAAAGCCACCGGAACCAATGGCAATGATCGACTGAATCACATGATAGCCTGCCCCCAGGGGATCGCTGTCCGGATTGAAAAAGGTCATGATTCGTTCCTTCTGATAATCTTTCAGAAAATACCATCCCATAGGAATCAATAATAAACCGGTAAGCGCAGCCCAGGTCAGAGACTTCCACTGGACGCCAATAAAAAGGGTCACCGAACAAAAAATAATGAAAAGAACGAGCGCTGTACCGAGATCCGGTTGTTTCAGGATCAGCAGAAAGGGAACCAGCATGATCAGGACAGGGATAAACAGTTCTCTCAGTCTGTAGGCCTTATTGATCCGGTGATCATCAAAATATCTGGCAAGTACCAGAATCAATGTGAGTTTTACCAGCTCCGAAGGCTGAAAGGTAAATCCCCCGATGAGTATCCATCTTTGTGAGCCCCGCGTTGCATAACCATAGAAAAAAACCACCACAAGAAGCAGGATGGAAAACGCATAAATCAGATAGGCATACCTGCTGATCAATCGATAATCTATGGAGAACGCCATGGCCATAAAGACCAGGCCGACAATGATCCACTGGACCTGTTTCATATAGAGAAAATCCTGCCCGGAATAGGCCTGGTTAACCCCTGAACTGTAGATATTGATAAGACCAATCAGACTGACAGCTAAAACCAGAAAAAGCAGTGTCCAGTCAAAATTAACAAATAACCGCCGATCGAACTTCATGAGATTATTGTCCTGCCCTTCCTGAATGTCATCTGTGTCATCCGACCCTGAAAATCTCAGGCTGATCAATCATTCAATCATTTCTTGGACGACCTTCCCGTAGATCAGTGATTACGAGTGGCGGTATTGCGGTCGCTGATAACAAGAGGCGGTTTTCTATTTGGTATTTTCTTTCCCTCAAAATAGGCATCCACAATCTTTCTGGCAACAGGAGCCGCCGCCGAACCCCCATGACCCGCATTCTCGACAATCACTGCGACGGCAATTTCAGGATCACTGACCGGCGCGAAACACACAAAAAGCGCATGATCTCTATAGCGGGACGGTATATATTTTAGTTTTCGCGCCTTTTCATCTTCAGGCAAACCGATCACCTGAGAGGTCCCCGTCTTACCAGCCACATCGGCCTCCCTTCTCTGCAAGGCGTGACCAGTCCCTCCCGGCTCATTGACCACACCCCAGAGCGCGCTTTTAAGAACTTCAATGTTTTGTGGATGGATGGGCAGGGAAGATTTTTTTTCCGGTTCAAACGTTTTCAGGACCCTTCCATCAACAGCTTCGATTTGCTTAATGAGTCGCGGACGCCAAAGAGTTCCGCCATTAGCGAGGGTGCTATAGGCGCTTGCAAGCTGTAGGGGCGTCACCAGGTCAAAACCCTGCCCGATGGAGATCGAAATGGTTTCCCCTAGCTGCCAGGGTTGTTTAAACCTTGCCAGCTTCCATTCTCTTGTCGGAATCAGCCCGTTCTTTTCCCGGGGCAGGGATATTCCTGTGGGTTTCCCGAAACCGAACGCCCGTGCGTATTCGGCCAGTTTATCCACCCCGACTAATTTTCCCACGTTATAGAAATAGACATCACAGGATTCTACAATGGCTCGATGGAGACTGATGCGACCATGACCGTGTTTTTGCCAGCATCGGAATGTCCTGTTGCCCAACGTGAATGAGCCATCACAATTGAAGGCGGTATCCGGAGTGATTAGACCTTCCTGTAAGGCTGCCGCTGCGACAATCATTTTGTAGGTGGACCCCGGCGGATACTGCCCGGAAACTGCCCGGTTTTCCATCGGATGATAAGGATCACCGGACAGCTTCTGCCAGTCATCAACAGAGATGCCCCCGTTAAACAGGGTCGGATCAAAGGACGGCGAACTGACTAGAGCCAGAACAGAACCATCGCGCGGGTCAATTGCAGCAACCGCTCCGGCCTGTCCGCCCAACGCATCCCAGGCTACTTTCTGCAAAACCGAATCAATGGTGAGCACCACATTATAACCGGATTCCGGGTTTATCTTGCCGAGGACCCTCACGGGTTTGCCAAGAACGTTCACCTCAACCTGTTCAACACCATTTTTACCTCGCAAATAGGAATCGAGGTATTTCTCAATGCCGGACTTGCCAATTACATCACCTACGGTATAGGTCTGCGCTTCATCTCTTTCAAGCTCTTCGGGACCGACTTCACCGGTATAGCCGATAATGTGCGCCTCCATCTCCCCGCCGAGATACTTTCTAACCGGAACCACATCAACCGTCAGACCCGGCAGGTCTAGGGAATGGGTTTCAACAATTGCCAGTTTTTCCCGACTGATATTCTTCTCAAGCTTGACCGGCACAAAGAGCCTCACTTTTCCGGAATTGAAAACTTCCCTGGGAAAAGTCATAGATTCTTCGGTATATAAATAGGTTAACCTGTTTGCGACATCCTGAATATCCCGGGTACGATTGGGCACGAAAAGGATGTCAAAGGAGCACTGGTTGTCCACCAGCACGGTCCTGTTGGCATCCATGATCAGACCCCTTAAAGGTTGAAGCTTGCGAACGCGAATGCTGTTATTTTCAGATTTCTGTTTCAACTCCTCTGCTTTGATCACCTGCAAATACCACATTCTCAAAGCAAGAAGAGACAAAGCAATCGCGACAATCACAAATAGTATTTTGAACCGTTTGTGCAATACCCCAGTTTCATGACCGTTTAGCCGGTCGCGGATTTCCGTCATTTAAGGATCCCTTAAAAACATCAAACATTTTAAAAAAAACAGGGCTGAGGATGCTCAGCACCAGCGCCTGGGGTAGAAAAACCCAGATTATGTTGCGAAACATGTTGACATCATAAATGATTTTGTAAAATAAAACAATGAACAACCCTTGCGAAAGGGCGCAGAGGAACGTGAACATCATGATCAGAATCACGCCTTCTGCATAAACCTTCAGGGAAACCAGCGCGGAGACAAAGAAAATGCAGACATACAGAAGGGTGTAAAGGCCCGAAACCGAACCCATCATGCAATCCATAAAAAAACCAACCATAAAACTCAGAAAGGCCCCTCGGATGGTGTCCATGCGAAATCCGGCATAGATAACCAGGATGAGGGATATCTCCACACCGATACGGCCAAAAAAAAACAGATCCAGGACCGACTTTTGAAACACAACGAGCAATAGGACCAACGGAAGTAATAAGAAATAATAAATCACTTTCCCTCACCGCTATTGAAAACCAGGACGAGCACTTCTTCCAGTTTGTCGAAATTGACGGATGGTGACACTCCAATCTTCTGAAACAACCCTCCGTCCATTTTATCCACACTCTTCACAATACCCAAGACGATCCCCTTGGGAAAGATACCGCCTATACCGGAGGAAATAACTGTATCCCCCACTTTAACTTCTTCCGTTTTGGTGATATATTTCAGGTGGCATCCTTCAGATCCCGATCCCTGTAAGATACCATGGGCCCGGTTCCCCTGAATCAAGGCATCCACATTGCTGTTTCCATCCGTGATAAGCATGACCCGCGACACGTGCCATGAACATTCCGTTATCCGGCCGGCAATCCCCCGATCCGCCAGTACCGGCAATCCCACGCGTAGACCTTGAGATGTCCCTTTTTTAATAAGTAATGTTTTAATGATGGCTGATTGATCCCTGTCAATCACCTCCGCAGCGACAGCAGTCACATCCATCTGCTCTTTGAGCTCTAACATCCGTTGCAGTCTTACGGCTTCCAGGTAATTTTCCTGATATTGAACCCGTTGGTTGGAAAGCAGAGCATTCTCTTTTCTGAGATGTTTGTTTTCCTCTTCCAGTCCAATGAGAAAGATGTAATGGTTCCAGTTCTCCTGAAGAACCTTAAGAGACTTGTTTTTCAAGCTCACCAAAGGCATAGTCGCTTCCAGGACGAGCTTTCTCAGAAAACCCGTGTGGGAAAACAGCTTTATATTGTAGGAAATCATGACGAGAGCCATGAGAATGAGAAGGGATGCGACAGTAATGGATTGATATTTTTTAGGAAACATCATCTCGTCTGAAAACCATGAATGGCTGCGGTTGGATTTAATCTAAGAATGGTTTATCAGGTCGATCGGGTTCATTCATTTGAAAAAATCAGGCGACCCACTGAGCAAATCAACGTTTTACATTTGAACAGTGACCTCTTTGAGAATATCCAATTGATCCAATGCCATGCCGGCACCCCTTACGACCGCGGAAAGGGGATCATCAGCGATCGTGACCGGAAGGCCTGTTTCCTCTCGAATCAGGAGATCAATGCCTCTCAGCAGCGCGCCCCCACCGGTTAGCATGATGCCCCGGTCGACGATATCACCCGCCAATTCGGGCGGGGAATTCTCGAGAGCATCTTTGACGGCATCGATAATAAGACTGACTGGCTCCATGATGGCCTCACGGACTTCTTCCGAATTAATCTCGACGATCTTCGGAATGCCTGAAATGAGGTCTCTTCCCCTGACATCCACTGTTTTTAACTCTTTCTCAGGATAGGCGCAACCGATTGTCGTTTTGATAATTTCACCGGTTCGTTCACCGATCAGAAGATTGAATTTCCGCCGCATATATTGCACGATTTCCTCATCCATACGGTCGCCAGCAACACGGACAGATTTTGCATAGACGATACCGGACAACGAGATCACAGCTACTTCCGTCGTGCCACCGCCGATATCCACCACCATGGAACTGATGGGTTCCGTAATCGGCAGTCCGGAACCGATGGCCGCGGCCATGGGTTCCTCAATTAAAAAAATTTCTCTGGCACCCGCCGATTCAACCGTCTCCTTTACAGCCCGTCTTTCCACCTGGGTAATGCCCGAGGGAATGGAAACGATAATCCGGGGACGTACGAGGGTTCTGCGGTTATGAACCATGAGGATAAAGTGCCGTAACATGGCTTCTGTAATATCAAAATCAGCAATCACACCATCCCGCAGAGGTCTGATGGCGATTATATTCCCAGGGGTTCTTCCCAACATTTTTTTTGCCTCTGAACCCACGGCCAAAACCTTTTTGACTCCTCTGGAATCCTTATGAACCGCAACGACAGAAGGCTCACTGAGCACAATACCCTTTCCTTTGACATAAACGAGGGTATTGGCGGTACCCAGATCAATGGCCAGATCATTGGAAAACTTCCCCAAGATGAAATCAAACAGCACCGTGTTATCCTCCTAAATTCTCATTAAACAACCACAATTACAAAAATTTATGTTACTTCGGGGCAATTCCTATACCGTATTTAAAGGACCTAAGCAATAAATATTTTTAAAAAATTATTGCAATTTACAGGTGATTGTAATAGAAAAAACCCTCTTCAAACCCTCGCAAGGAGTATGGAATGCTCGATCTCATGAGAAAACACGCCCGGAACTGGATCATGAAGGTTCTGCTGGGCATTATTATCGTTGTCTTTATTTTTTATTTCGGTTCTATTGGCAGGAGTCGGCAAGCGGACATCGTTGCCACTGTTGACGGCAAGACCATCGCTTATGTTGATCTCCAAAAAGAGTACCAAAACCTCAGCCAATTTTATCGCCAGCGTCTTGGCGGCATGCTCACCGACGAGATGCTGAAGGGATTAAACCTCAAACAGCAGGCTCTTGACAACCTCATCCAGCAGGCGATTATCCTTCAGAAGGCTAACGAACTCGACGTGAAGGTCACCGATGAGGAAGTCCAGGCCTCGATCCTGGCCACACCGGGATTCCAGCAAGGGGGCGCTTTTGACGACAGGATATACAAACAGGTGCTGCGCTTCAACAAGTTGACCCCCGAGGATTTTGAATTCCTGCAGAAAAATGCGCTGATCATGACCCGGTTCGCTAATCTTATTCAGGATGGTGTCAAGGTTTCGGACCGGGATATTTATGATCTTTACCGGTTCCAGAATGAAAAACTTGACATCCGCTTTATTCAAGTTTCTCCGAAGGATTTCCGGGCAAATGTCAATCCCGGCGAGAAAGAATTGGAAACCTATCTGAAAGAGCATGGAGATGAATTCCGTGTTGCCGATCAGATTCAGGTCAAATACATGGTTTTCAGCGGCACAGATTATGCGTCATCGATCAGAATTACAGACGCGGATATCGCCGATTATTATGACCTCCACGCGGACAAATTCAAAAAGTCAGGTTCCAAGCCGGTCTCGCTATCAGAGGCTAAAACAAAAATCATGACAGATCGGCGGCAGATCGGCGGTATGCAGATGGCCTCTGATGCCGCGAAAAAAGCCCATGACACGATTTATCAGGACGAAAATTTTGACGGCTATGCCGTCAAACACGGACTAAAACATAACACGACCAGTTTTTTTACGTCCTCCAACCCACCGGATGACCTTCAACAAATCGGCGACCTGAGCAGAACGATTTTCAGCCTTCAGAAAGATGAAGTTAGCAAAGTCCTGTCAGACAACAAAGCTTATTATCTCTTAAAGCTAATTGCCAAGAGACCGTCCTATGTGCCCTCATTAAAGGAAGTGCGGCAGCAGGTGGAAAAACAGTATGTCGATAAGGAATCGAACCGTCTGGCCAGGCAGGCGGCTGACGCCATTCTGGGGAGATTGAAGAAGGGGGAAGGCTTCCATCAAGTTGTTCAGGAAAAGAAACTGAAAGTTGCAGAAACAGGATTCTTTTTACCGGGAGCAGCGATCCCGAAATTAGGTTCATCTCCGGAGCTGAGCAACGCCCTTTTTCCGCTGACGGCCAGCAAGCCTTACCCGGAGCGGGTGGTCTTTGTGGGCGGTAATTTCATCATCGTGCAATTGAAAGAAAGAGCCAAACTGGATGACAGCGACTTTGCCGGAAAAAAGGAAATGCTCAGAAAAACTTTGCTCCAGCGCCGGAAAAGCGAAGTTCTTCAGGCATGGGTGGAAGGTACGAAAGCTGTCATGATCAAAGATGGACGGTTGACGCTTAAAAAAGACCTCAAAGAGATTTAAGAATCAGGAAAGGGTTTCCGGTTCGCACTTGACCCGCAACCAGAACCAGGCGGTACCCAGCATACCGACAATCCCGCCGATCAGGAACGTTGCCTGAGGTCCCAGCCAACGCCATAAAAGATAAGAAATCAATGGCGCCGGACAAAAGGCAAAAGATCGCAGACCCCAGTAAAGGCCGATGGCCCGCGCCCGGATGTCGCTGGAAAATCCACCGGATATCATTGCCTTACGTGCCGGTTCCCCCAGTTCACGCAGCCCGTTCAGCACGAAGATAATCCCCAGCGCCCCCATCATCGGCACACCCAGCGCCGGCAGCAGTTTTGGAAGTAAAACCAGGTTGATGGGAAACAGGGCAAACAGAAAAAAGGTCACACCGATGTAAGGTTTCGGATTGGGAGCGCGGTCAATGATTTTACCGGCCGGAATATATGTCAAAAGAGCCGTCAGACTGGTCAAGGCAATCAGCACGCCGGCCTCTTGGTTACTCCGCATCAGAACCCCCACCACGTAAAGTACCGCAAAGTCACGGACAAACCAATCCCCCCAGCGCAAAAGAATCTCAGCGGATAGCAGCCGTTTTAAATCCGGCGGGATATTTCTGAGGACATCACGCACGGCAACCGGTTTCACATGATCCTTGGGCTTCATGCGATGGAGCAGAAAAAATTGGACCAGACAGGCCAAGATCACCAGACCGAAAGCCAGCGACAGATTCAGCCAGTACCCGACGGCCATGACAAAGCCGCCGATCAGCGGCCCCAGAACCTTGGGAAGGCGCTTCTGAATGCTCATCACCGCAAAGGCGATGGTCCGGCGGTTTTGCGGTACCTCGCTGCCCACCACCTCAAAGGTGGCCGGTACAGAAAGGGCCTCCCAATTGGTAATGAGCAATGCTCCCAGAATGATCAGCCAGGGCTCCTTCACTGAAAGTAAGAGGGTAAAACCGATCAGCATGGGAAGGGCAGATATCAGGAGAGCCACACGGGGACCCAGGCGGTGAGCCACCCTGCCGCCGATGATGTAACCGAAACCCTCCAGCAAGTTCACCAGTACTGCAAAAATCCCCATATACTTGGCGGCATTCAGCACATGCGCTGCCTGATTGACACCCGTAACGGAGTCTTTCAGCTGGATCGCCAGAAAATTGCGCCAGATTTCTTCAGAGAGACCCAGCCCGCCGATGACGATCAGGACGGCCAGCGTTGCCCGGTTGATGCCCAGCCACCCGGCCATGGACTCAGTTTTTCCACCGGCTTTTCCATGACTTGCTGGCGTTTCCATCTGCGCCTACCCTTCACCATAGTGCTCTTTAATCCATTGCTGGTACTCCCCTGTTTTAATCCGTTCTATCCAGGACATGTGATCCAAATACCACCGGATCGTCTTTCTTAAACCGGTGGGGAATGACTCCCCCGGAGACCATCCCAGAGTTCTGTGCAGTTTGGTAAAGTCGATGGCATAGCGACGGTCATGACCCGGCCGGTCTTTGACAAAGGTAATCAGCTCTCTGCGCGAGCGTTTACCTGCTAAGGGAAGCATTTCATCGAGAAGGTCACAGATCATCTCGACAATGACGATATTCTCCATTTCAGAATTTCCACCGATGTTATAGGTTTCCCCGTGCTTGCCGGATTGCATGATGATCCAAATCGCCTCACAATGGTCTGTGACATACAGCCAGTCGCGGACATTTTTACCATCTCCGTAGACGGGAAGCGGTTTCCCTTCCACGGCATTCATGATCACCAGGGGAATCAGTTTCTCCGGAAACTGATAGGGTCCGTAATTATTGGAACAGTTGGACAGGGTCGTGGGCAGGCCGAATGTCTCGTGGTAAGCGCGGAGCAGATGGTCAGAAGCGGCCTTGGACGCTGAATAAGGACTGTTGGGACGGTAGGGGGTTTCCTCTGTAAATAAACCCTCGGGGCCGAGGCTACCGTACACTTCATCGGTGCTGATGTGATGGAAAATCTGAAATTTTTCTTGGTTCACCTTGGCAATTTCAAGCAGGTTAAAGGTCCCGATAATGTTCGTATGGATAAAACTCTCCGGCCGTTTAATGGACCGGTCCACATGGGATTCGGCAGCAAAATGGCATATCGCATCAATGTCATACCGGTCGAAGATCTCTTGCATCAAACCGGCATCACAAATATCAGCCTTTACAAAGATATAACGTCCGGGATATTTGATGTCGATTCCCCTAAGGTTTTCCGGATTACCGGCATAGGTCAGTTTGTCGACATTAACAATCCGACCCTGGAAGTCCGGTTTTGCAAGAAGATGATCAATAAAATTGCTACCGATAAAACCACAGCCGCCTGTAACCATTAAGTTTTTAATATCCATAGAGTTCCTTTCTTATTCGGTTCTTATTCGCTTCTATTCTCTTTGATTTTGACGAGAGACGCGGGGATGAGGCAGAACCCTATCCGTTTAGGCGTTGAGATGGACGTCTTTGTAAAAAAAGTGCCCGGGGCAAGGCGTGCAAATCCTGAGGAACGAGGCGTATCGTGACATACACCGCAGTGATGAAGGATGAAGCACAACACAGCCTATGGCCTTTTTACGAAGTCGTCAGCTTTATCTCAAGAAACCTTGAATAATCCTATTAACCGCTTCGTCATAGGTCAGGCCCAGACTCATCAGTTTTGTGAGCTGGTCGCTGGCGATTTTGCCGATCGAGGCTTCATGGGTCAGTTCAGCGTCGGGGTGCCGGGCTTTCAGCGCCGGAACGGTCTCGTTGGTGCCGTTATCAATGATGATGGCGTCGCATTCAATATGGCCGAAGCATTTGGCGAGGGCGTCCATGGTGGCGTAAAAGGTCTGCTTTGAATTTCCCTTCATGACGGAGCGGGAGATCATATTGGCCCGACTGTTCTCCCCGGACAGGATGATTTCATTTTTTGAAACCGCCCTTTGGTCACCGTCGGTCATGACCCGCTCCGTAACCAGCAGGACGCTGTTGGGGCCAAGGGTCGCTTCATTGGTCCGGTTGGCCTCATCCACTCCGCCGATCTGTGTCAGTTCCATCTCTGCCTGCGAACCCTCCGCGAGAAAGATCTTTGTTGTCGGATTCAGCGTGCGCTTTCCCCGCCCCGGCCCGGTGGCGAAATGCTTTTCCACGTAAGTCACCTTCGCCTTCCTGCCGATGTGAAACTCATGGATGCCCGCATGCCCTTCCGGGTCCAGACCGCCGCAATGAATACCACAACCGGCGATGATGGTCACATCGGACCCTTCGCCGACGATGAAATGATTGTAAACAACATCGTAGAGGCCGGCCTGACTCAAAATCACCGGGATATGCACCGATTCATTCACCGTCCCCGGTTTGATCGTCACAATAATGCCTGTACCCTCTACATTCGTTTCAATATTGATATTCGCTGACACTTCCCGGGCGAGAAGCTTCCCGTTTTTCCGGATATTGTAGGCCCCTTTGGGAATCCCCTCGAGGTCCGCAACGGTTCTCAGCAGGTTTTTATCTAAAGCATCTAACATCGTCTTGACTCACGCATTCTTTGTAACTGCATATACTCAAATCCGTCAGCATCGGCAGGGCACCTTTCAGATTCCCCACGTAGGCCAGCCTTCCCTGGTTCAGCAGCAGAACGATATCAGCCGCCTCCAGAAAGGCCCGGTTATGGCTTACCACAACCGTCGTTGTCTGATGCTCAGCCCTCTCTCTTTTCAGAAGCTTGACCATGGGACCGATGGTCCAGAGATCAATTCCCGTATCCGGCTCATCATAGATCGCCAGTTTTGGGTTTCGAGCGATGGTGGTCGCCAGTTCAATCTTCTTGATTTCTCCACCAGAGAGCTTGGAATCTACCGGTTTATCCAGGAAAGAGAGTGAGCAGATACCAACGCGCCGGATGAGCGCCAGCAGTTTCGCCTCCTCGTCCGTTCCCGAAGCCATAGCCAGAAGATCCCGGAAGGTAAGCCCTTTGAAGCGCGCGGGCTGTTGGAAGCTGTAACTGATCCCTGTCCTGGCACGATCGGTAATGGAAAGATCCGTGATATTTTTCCCTTCAAAAAAGATTTCGCCCGAAGTGACAGGATTGATTCCCATAATCAGCTTGGCCAGGGTGGTCTTGCCGCTCCCGTTGGGACCGGTAATGGTATAGAATTTCCCTTTTTCAAAGGTAAAATTGATGCCGTTGATAATGGTCCGCATGGAACCGCCATCGCTGGCATCCCTATCAGGTACGGAAAAAAATAAATCTTTGATGTCCAGCATATTCAACCTCATAAAAAATAACGATCCCTTGATCAGAAGGACTCTGAAAGGTTATCATGACACATCCTTTAGGGCAGTTTCTTATTATTGAAATCCGGATGAATGTCAACAAATAAAATCCCATAAATTAAAATATGGTATAATTTATGGGAGTCACTTAATAGCGGACAAAAAACTACAAGAGGAGAACAGCGGTTGCCATGACCCATCACCTGGTGAAGTCAGGCTATGCAGCTCTGGCAGATCGGATTAATCGTTTTCCCCAAGGGGCACCACCATCGGAGGCGCTCTATAAAATCCTAAGCATCCTCTTCAGCGAGAAAGATGCTGCCCTGGTGTCGCTGCTTCCCATCAAACCGTTCACGGCGGAAAAGGCTGCCCGTATTTGGAAGATGAAGCTATCAGCGGCTCAGAAGATATTGGATGATCTGGCAGCCCGGGCTATTCTTCTCGATATGGAGGAAGATGGTGAGCAAACCTATGTCCTTCCCCCTCCTATGGCCGGGTTTTTTGAGTTTTCTCTTATGCGGATCCGCGGGGATATTGACCAGAAAATATTAAGCGAACTTTTCTATCAGTACCTCAATGCGGAAGAGGACTTCATAAAAACGCTCTTTACGGAGGGAGAAACACATCTGGGCCGTACATTCGTTCACGAGCCGTCCCTTTCCGCGGAACTCAGCCTGGTTGTCCTCGATTATGAGCGGGCGACAGAGGTCATTAAAACGGCTTCCTACAGAGGCATCGGCGTCTGTTATTGTCGTCACAAAATGAAGCATCTCGACAGGGACTGCAGCGCACCGAAGGAGATCTGCATGACCTTTAACGTGACGGCAGGGTCTTTAATCAAGCACGGTCATGCCCGGCCGATTAGTTCGGAGGAATGTCTGGATTTGCTCCAGGTTGCCTATGATCAAAAACTGGTTCAGTTCGGTTCCAATGTCCGCGAAAAGGTCAATTTCATCTGCAACTGCTGTGGCTGCTGCTGTGAGGCCATGATCGCAGCCAGGCGTTTTGGCCTTCTGCATCCTGTTCATACGACGAATTTCCTGCCGGAGATTCAGGAAGATGCATGCACCGGCTGTGGTCAGTGTATCAACGTCTGCCCGGTGGAGGCCATGAGCCTTGTTTCAGCCAACAATCCACACAAGCCGCAAACAAAAAAAGCCCGATTGCGTGAAGAAATCTGCCTGGGCTGTGGTCTGTGTATCCGCGCCTGTCGGGATCATCACATTGCATTAAAGTTCCGTCCTCAGCGGGTCATAACCCCCCTGAATTCTGTTCATCAGACTGTTGTGATGGCTATTGAAAGGGGAAAGCTGCAGAATCTCATTTTCGATAATCAGGCCCTTTTCAGTCACAGGGCCATGGCGGCAATTCTCGGCGTCATTCTTAAACTACCCCCTGTCAAACAGGCGATGGCGAGCCGTCAGGTGAAATCGAGATACCTTGAAGCTCTGATTAAGCGAATGAAAACAAAATAAAGCCCCGTCCGTTAGCGTAAAATATTCTCTTTTCCTGTAGTACATAACAAAATGACAACTTGCTACGTACTACAATGATTGGTCTATCTCCGGTCTTTTTTTGATGGATCATGATGGACATTTCTCAGTCTAGATTAAACGATCTGCTGTTATGGAAATGGAATCTGAGTTTTGCAGATTCCCGTCAAGGATCTATAGATCATTCAAATCTGAATCCTTTTTCTCTGAACAGTTTTATGCAGGCATCCACGACTTCCGGGTCGTAGAGAAGACCCTTGTATTGAAAAATCTCTTTCAACGCTTTATCGATCCCCCATGCCGGCCGGTATGGCCGATGCGTGCATATGGCTTCTACCACATCGGCAACCGCCAAGATTCTCGCCTCCAGAAGGATTTCTTCCCCCTTGATCCCCTGCGGATAGCCGGAACCGTTCATTCGCTCATGATGCTGATAAACCATCAGAGCAACAGGCCTGGGAAAGGCTATATCTTTCAATATCCGATAACCGATCTCCGGGTGGGTTTTGACAAGACTATATTCAACATCACTCAGACGACGGGGTTTACTCAATATTTCCGCAGGTATGGATATCTTTCCCAAATCATGGATCTGCCCTGCCATCCGGATGCCATCCATATGGTCTGTCGATAACCTCATTTCTGCTGCAATAGATCGAGCCAGTTTTGTCACCCTCTTCTGATGTCCGGCCGTATAAGGATCCCTTGTTTCAACAGCCATGACGATAACATCAATGATCGACCCCGTCGCCTTTCTCAACTTTTCAAGGCTTTGCGAGAGGGATTCTTCCGCACGTTTGCGCTCCGTTACATCACGGGCCAGGCCCCGGAAGCCGATGGGTGCACCGGATGAATTTCGTATCAAGGAGGCAGACATCTCGAGAATCCTTACGTCACCGTCCTTTCTGACCACTTCATGATTCAGGATTTTTTCAGAAATGCCCGTTTGATAGATCTTGCTGAAGATCTGAAACATCCTTTTGGCTGTCTCAGGGGATACGTACTGACGGTTGTTCATGCCCATGAGCTCGTCAGCAGGGTATCCCATGATGCTACAGGAGGCATCATTAAAAAAAGTCAGGTTTCCGGCAAGATCGATCTCGAAGTAGGCTTCCTCCATATTTTCAAAGATACGCTTGTATCTGTTGAGGTTCTCCTTTGGCGTTTCCTCCACTTCGGTGCGCTCAGCATCTACTTTTTCCAGCTCGGCAATCCGGCTGTACAACGACTTTATTTTTTCGGTGAGCTGCCTTTTGGTCTGTTTCCTTTCTCCCATATCCCAACAATCCTTGTTTCACTTTAAAAAAATATTTAAGTTATATCGCAAGCAGGGATCCAATACCCTGCAAGGAACGAAGACAGAAGTTACTTTCCCGCAATCTTTTACCCCCCTTACAACCATGGCATACCCATAAATCGCAGAAACTCAAGTGGCGATAAGAATAGTTTCCCGTCCGTCATGATCCTATGCTGGTTCCTTATCAATTCCGATGCACTGGACGACACAGTTTTCGACAATGGGGACACCCTGGAGCAGGGTATCGCCCACGGGACATCGTTTTTTAACAAACTCTACAAATTGATTAATTTTTTCCTCCGGGGCTTTGGCCTTGATATAAATAGTGGTCCGGATCTGCTGAAATCCCGGGTGGACGCCCTGCGTTCCTTTTATAAACCCTGCCGGATCGAGATCCCCTTCGAGTTCCACCCGGAAATCCTGCAGGTCAATCTGCTGCGACCTTGCAAAGAACCGGGCGGTAATGCACAGACAGGCTCCCAGTGCACAGAGCAGCATCTCCACAGGATTCATCCCTGTATCAGTACCCCGCATACTGGGTGGTTCATCCGCAAGGATGGTGAACTTTCCCGATTTATTTTCCACAGAGAGACCGCTTTTCAATACCGATTCCGCCTTAAACGTATGGATGGTCACCATGCCTCCTTTTAGGTTTATTTTGCTTTAGACCGATCAGGTTTTTTATAGATAGGACCGCCCTCCCACGTAGTGCTTCCGATAATAGGCGCCGGACAAGTCATCCATGCGGATCTTCTTGCCCTTACGGGGCGAATGAATAAATCGCCCTTCCCCTGCGTAGATACCGACATGGGAAACATTGTTTCCCTTCACAGTTGAAAAGAAAATGAGATCCCCCTTCAACAGGAGACTTTGTTCAATCGATATCCCGGCTTCAAATTGTTCCCGGGAAGTACGGGGCAGATCGAGTCCGTTCAACTGATAAACCGCCATCGTGAGTCCGCTGCAGTCAAATCCCGTTTCCTGGGATATGCCGCCCCAGAGATAGGGCACGCCGATAAAACTCTGTGCGGTCTTCACGAGTTCATCCCGGAGATAGACGTTACCGTACTGCTCTTTTTTAGCAACGGTATATTCGCTGGGACTGACAATATAGTAGGCATCGATCACACCCACAGCCTGAAGCAGTTCCGCGTGCTCCCGGGCATCTTCTTTAGATGAAAAATTACCGAATTGCACCTTGTAGAGACCCTTCTGGGCAACAAAGTAAGTGGCGTTCAACCCGCCCTTCTGAATGGTCTCGGTGAGTCTTGCGGCATTCTCGACTTTGGTAAAGGCGCCGGCCTGAATGGCATAGCCCAGCCTGGGAAGCGCTTTTCTGGCCATTGGCTGGGGGGCTTTATCCTTGACTTTGACGGTCTTCGCCGGGGTGCGATGATAGACGCCGCTCCGGCCGGTACAACCTGCCGCAATGAAAAGGGCCAGTACGAGCAATGGCAGGATATGGCGAACCGCTTTTGTTCTCATCGCCTTGTGCTGAATGGGGACTCCCCTGGTCTGTTCAAGAAGGATATCTGGATCGTTGTTCTTTTGCCGGTGACCGTTTCTATAACAAATTTACTACATAAGCTCAAGGCCGTATTGATGATGAATTTGCTTTCTGACGGGTTGATGTTCTGATATGATATTTGTATGCAGAACGGCGGATCAATCCGCTCTGAAGGCCTTAGCCCGCCGGAGAAATAGCATACACGTAAAGGAGAATGAAGATTCTAAAACGGGACATTTACTGGGGCTGGTTCGTTGTCGCGGGCGCTTTTCTGGTCTTGAGTATCAATTACGGCGCCCGCTATTGTTTTGGCATTTTCGTAAAACCCATGTCCGCTGAATACCAGTGGTCCCGGTCCGTTGTTTCCCTGGGCGCTTCCATCAACATGTTTGTTTATTCGGCCTGTGCCATCTATCTTGGACGGCTTCTTGACAAAATGGCCCCCCGCTGGATCATTACCGTGGGGGCTTCTGTGGCGGCGCTGAGCTTTATCTTGACCAGTTTTGTGAAAACGCCCCTGCAATTTTACCTGGTCTATGGCGTTTTACTGGGAATCGGTTCAGCAGGGATGGGGGTGGTCGTCTGTAACCCGTCCGTAGGCAAATGGTTTATCCGCAAGCGGGGGTTGGCCATCGGAATCACAACCATGGGAATCAGTTTCGGCACCATTGCCCTGACACCGCTGTCCGGATTTATCGTCAAGAATCATGGGTGGCAGAGTGGATTTCTTTTTCTCGGAATTGTCACACTGTTCATCGGCGTTACCCTGTCACAACTTCTGCTGGGGAAAACCCGACCCGAAGACTACGGTCTCCTCCCGGACGGCGAAAAAAATCCTGACCTGGTCATCAAAATTCATTCCGAACAACATCATCCTATCAAGCTCCCCCTCCGGAAATTAGTAACGGACTCCCGCTTTTGGATTATTGGGGTGTGTTATAGCTTGGCTGTAATGACCATGATGACTGTCTTCGTCCACCAGGTGGCCTATGCCTTGGATAACCAGATTGGAACGATCGCTGCGGCGTCATCTTTAGGGGTAATCGGTCTAACGGGCTTCTGCGGGCAGTTTTTTTTCGGATGGCTTTCAGACCATCTCAAAGATGCCAAGTATGCATCATGCCTGGGGTTGATCATCATGGCGGCCGGGATGATGATTTTATTGAATGTCACGACAACGAGGAGCCTTTATCTTTATGCCCTCATCTTTGGCTTCGGCTATGGTTCTGTGGCCCCCATGATGCCGATCCTGGTGGCCAATCGTTTCGGACGTCATGTAATGGGATCGGTTTACGGACTCCTGACATTTCTGATCGGAATCGGCGGTGCGATCGGCCCTCTGCTGGGGGGGCTGATTTTCGATACCTTCGGATCCTACACCTACGTCTGGCAATTGAATATTTTAACGCTTACCGGTGTGGCTCTGTTGATTCTGACGTTGAAAAAGGCATAGAACCGATCCATGAAATAGAAAAAACCCGGGTCAGGCCGACAAGATGAATATAGACGGCCTGACCTGTTAGATTCCTCCCGGACTTTTACCCCCGCGAACCCAGACGCAATCCCCCGTGGATAAAGAAGACATCACCGGCCATGGCCTCATTCCGATAAAGTTCACCGACCAGAGAAGCCACCTCCTCAGGTTCAATGAGACGGCCAATCGGCACATCCTGAACAATCTTATCCAGGGCTTTTTGATCCATCCCTTTCACCATTGCGGTCCCGACATAGCCTGGGGCAATCGCCACACAGCGGATCCGATCGGCAATACCGCGCCGGAAAAATTCCGCGGTGATGACTTTGGGCATAACCGACATGGCTGCCTTGGAAGAGGAATAATTGATCTGACCGGCGGTTCCCAGCGAACCCGTCGAGGACACCAGGCAGATGAGCCCCTTGCAGTTGTGATTGATCATCCGCTCCGCGCATTCCCGTACGGTCAGAAATACCCCGGTCAAGTTGATATCAATGACGGCTTTGAACTGATCCAGAGACATTTTCCGAACGACTTTTCCGGTCGTCTTGTCCGTGGACAGCACGAGCCCATCCTTGATGATACCCGCAAAGGGCGCCACCAGATTGATCTTTCCGAATTTCTCGATGGCTGCATCCGCCAGCCTGCCGCAATCCTCTTCCCGGGTCACATTGCAGACGACCGTGAGGACCTCCCCCTGCAGAGCTTTCAATTCCCCTGCCGCCTGTTCCAGAAGGTTGGACGCTACATCCGCAATGACTACCTTGCCACCGTTTCGCACCCAGTATTTGGCAACTTCTAAACCGATACCGCCGCCGCCACCCGTAATCACTGCAACCGAATCTCTGATTTCCAGCATGTACTTCCCTCCTTTGGCCCGTTGCTTTTTTATTTCGGCAGATATAACGTCTGCATCTCACGGATGTCAACGAAAAACAGGCCCGCAAAAAGGGTTGCCCACAAAAAATTAATATGTTATTTCATATCGCCTTTCCGAAAATAATCAGAAAACCGATCCACGGGAGCTTCTCTCATGCATGCTAGGGTCGATATCAACTGCGATATGGGCGAATCCTTCGGGGTTTATACCATCGACCGTGACGAAGAGGTCATCCGCCATATCACGTCAGCCAATATTGCCTGTGGTTTCCATGCTTCTGACCCGATGACCATGGACAGGACCGTCCGGCTCTGCCGGGAGCATCATGTCATGGCCGGCGCACACCCCGGCTATCCTGACCGGATCGGGTTTGGCAGACGTTTCATGGATATCAGTCCGGAGCAGTTAACCCATGATGTGATTTATCAGGTGGGCGCCTTAAAAGGATTTCTCTCGCGGTACGGAATGCCACTACAGCATGTCAAGCTCCATGGGGCCCTCTACAATGACCTGGTCAATAAGGCGGACCTTGCCTTCCAAATCGTGAGAACGGTCGGGAAGACCTTCGATAATCCCATCTTTTTGACATTGGCCACGACAAAAGCAACCTCATTGAAAAAAAAGGGAAAAAAAGAGGGCTTGAGGATCGCCCTGGAGGCCTTTCCAGACAGGATGTATACGGACGCAGGAGAGCTGCTTTCCCGGGAACAGGCGGGCGCCGTTCTGAAAGATCCAGACCTCATCGCCCAAAGGGCTGTCAAAATGATCAAGGAAAGGGGGATCGAAAGCATCCATGGCCGTTGGCTCGACCTGGATATTGACACCCTCTGTATTCATGGAGACAACCCGGAGAGCATCAAAGCGGCAAAAAAAATCGTCGCCGCTTGTGCAAAGGAAAAATTTCAGATCAGGCCGCTGGGTGAGTTTATTTAGATGAACTTTTCGCGTTACGGTGAAGACGGAATTCGCATCCTCTTCGGAGATGTCATCGACCTGGATGTTCATGAAAGGGTCAGGCATTTCTTTTTTTTCATAAAATCCCTGCAGCGGGAGGAGGTCATCGATATTATCCCCAGCTTCAGGTCCTGTCTGATTTATTTTGATCTCCAGCAGACGACGTTTGAACGATTGTCTTCCCTGATCATGGAAAAAATGCAGACGTCATCATCCCTCCCGGTACCTCCGGATCCCTTCATTCACGAAATTCCGGTCCGCTATGGCGGCGAATGCGGGCCGGATCTGGCGTTTGTCTCCTCCCATACGGGGCTGTCAGAGAATGAAATTATTGACATCCATACCGGCATCACCTATACCGTTTTTGCCATTGGCTTCATTCCCGGGTTTCCCTACCTGGGCATCCTGGACCCGAGGATTCAGGTTCCCAGACTGGAGACCCCCCGCGTCAGGGTTCCCGAGGGGTCTGTCGGCATTGCGCAACGCCAGACAGGGATATACCCTTTTCAGTCTCCGGCCGGCTGGCGTATTATCGGCCTGACAGAAGTCAGCTTGTTTAATGATCGAAAAGAACCATACAGTCTCATGAAAATCGGCGACAGGGTAAAATTCGTGAAGGTATGATTGAAATCATCCATCCCGGTTGGCTTTCCTGTATCGTGGATCGAGGGAGATACGGATATGCCGCGGTAGGCATCCCTCCCTCATCCGCGCTGGACCTTTATGCATACAAGGCCCTCAATCTTTTAACCGGTCATGAGGAGGATGCGCCCGTCCTGGAAGTCATGGGGGCCCCCTTTTCCTTGAAATTTCACGAGGAGATCCTCTGTGCCATCACGGGTGCCAAAGTCCAGGCAACTCTCAACGAGCAACTGATCAAGCCCTGGACATCCTTCAGGGCCACGGCAGGCAGCTTGCTGCAAATAAAGGAGGTGATGGAAGGTTTTCGGTTCTACGTCGGTTTTTCGGGAATAATGACCCTGGAAAAGATTATCGGCAGTTTTACAACCAACATCGAATGTCAGTTTGGCGGCTATCAGGGCCGGACCCTTGCCTGCGGGGATTTGCTTCACTTCAGTGAATGGAAAGAAACCGATCGGCACTCGCTGCCTGAACGTGAAATTCCCGTCATGCATTCCCCACACCGGCTGCGGGTTGTGGAAGGACCGGAGATACACTATTTTGCCGATGAATCCGTCAAAAGGTTCGTCGACAGAGAAAGCAGGATCATTTACGACGTTTCTTCAAAAACGAACCGGACGGGAATCCGGTTGGAAGGACCGCCGTTAAGTTTCCGTGAAGAGGTAGAAAAGAGCATCATTTCTGAGGGCATCCTGCCGGGAACGGTGCAGATCCCAGGGGATGGATTACCGATTATCATGCTCTACGAAAGGACGATCGGCGGATATGCCAGAATAGCCATGGTGGTCAAGGCAGACCATGACCGCCTGGCACATCTGAAGCCCGGGGATTATGTCCTGTTCGAAATGGTTAGCCTGGAAGAGGCGGAAAAGCTTTGGGAAGGGAAACAAAAAAGCATAACTTCTTTAAATAAAACAGTCAGGAGGTTATCATGAAAAAACTTTTGAAAGTCATTTGTTTGTCCTTGTTGTTGTTTTCTTTTACATCCCTGGCCTGTGCTCAGGATGAAATCCGGATCGGCGTTCTCTTTCCCCTGACGGGGCCTCTGGCCAGCACGGGACAGGGACTGTTGGAAGGGGCAAAACTGGCAGCGGACATCATCAATACAAAAAATAATCTGAATATGCCCCTGGCAAAAACAGCCGGTCTGCCCAATCTGAAAGGCGCCAAGATCAAGATCATTCCCGGGGATCATCAAGGGAAACCCGAAATCGGCATGGCGGAAGCGGAGCGGCTGATCACCCAGGAAAAGGTGGTCGCCATCATTGGCTGCTACAACAGCGCAGTCACCGCGACTGCATCCCAGGCTGCTGAGCGTTATGGCATTCCGTTTCTGAACGACAGCTCCACCTCACCCAGTCTGACCGAGAGAAATTTCAAATGGTTCTTCAGAACCACCCCGAACGATGACCTGCTGAGTGAAAATTTTTTCCATTTCCTGAACGATCTAAAAAAGAAAAAAAAGATTACGGTCGGCCCGATTGCGCTGCTCTATGAAAACACCCTGTTCGGTTCGGACTCAAGGAAATTTCAGGAGAAGTACGCCCAGCAATACGGCTATAAAATAAGCGGCGTCGTTCCCTATCCGGCCAAGAGCACCCAGTTGACATCGGAAATCCAGAAGCTCAGAACCTTCAATCCCTATATCGTCATGCAGACGTCCTATACGGCCGACGCGATCCTTTCCATGAAGACCTACAAGGAACTCAATTTCGCGCCGAGCGCACTCATTGCGAATAATGCCGGCTTTAACGACCCCGAATTTATTAAATCCCTCGGTAAAGATGCAAATTATATCTTCAGCCGCGAAGTCTGGGCCAAGGACTTGTCCGCAAAAAAACCGATGATCAAGACCATCGCGGACATGTTCGAAAAGCGGGCCGGGAAACCCATGTCGGGTGACTATGCCCGGTCATTCACCGGGATGATCGTCCTGGCCGACGCCATCAACAGGGCGAAATCCACGGAACCGGATAAAATCCAGAAGGCCCTTCTCGAAACCAACATCAAACCTGACCAGTTGATCATGCCCTGGAACGGGGTGAGATTCGATCCAAAGAGCCATCAGAACATGCTGGGCAAGGGGATCATCGTCCAGATCCAGAACGGCGAACGCTATACGGTATGGCCCTTCAATCTGGCGACAAAAGAAGTGATCTGGCCGTTCCCGAAGTGGGAAGGCAGAAAGTAGGATAAACGATGGAGGGGGTCTTCACCCAAACCCTGGTCAGCGGCCTGCTCATGGGCTTCATCTATGCTCTGATTGCCGTGGGTCTGACCATGATCTTCGGCATGATGGATATCGTCAATTTTGCCCATGGTGATTACCTCATGGTGGCCATGTATTTCGCCTACTGGTTTTTCGTCCTCTTCGGCATGGACCCCCTCCAATCCCTTCCCCTGGTGACGCTGCTCCTGTTCGGACTGGGAATCATCACCTACTACATCCTGATCAAACCCATCATCAACGCCCCCATGCTCTCCCAGATCTTTGTCACCTTCGGGGTGCTTATTCTGCTGAGGGGACTCGCCCAGTTTTTCTGGAAGGCGGACTACCGGATGATCCCCCAGACCTGGTTAAGCGGTAATATCAATTTCTTCGATGTCTATATCGGCATCCCCCAACTGACGGCCGCCGGGGGCGCCATTCTCTGCAATGGCCTGATCCTGTGGTTTCTGAAAAAAACCCGGCTGGGGATGGCCTTGGAGGCCGTCTCGGAGGACAAGGAAGCGGCCCGGCTCATGGGCATCAACAGCGACCGCATGTTTGCCCTGGCCTGGGGAATCGGGATTGCCACCGTCGGCGTGGCGGGCTCATTGTTGACCAGTTTTTACTATGTCTTTCCCGAGGTGGGCGCCAACTTCGGACTGGTCGCCTTTGTCGTCGTGGCACTGGGTGGTTTCGGCAGTGTCGCCGGGGCCTTTATCGCGGGTATTATCGTCGGACTGGTTGAGGTGCTGGGCGGCTATCTCATTGCGCCCTCTCTAAAGTTCATGTTCGTCCTCATTCTGTATCTGGCCGTGGTCTTCATCCGACCGCAGGGACTCATGGGGAAGAAGTGAGGCGGGCATGAAAAAGAGTCTCTGGGTTTTTGTGTTGTTTGTAGGCGCTCTTGCCGCACTCCCCCTGGTCTTTCACGACCCCTTCCCCCGGCATCTTCTGATTATGGTCATGCTGTATGCCACGATGAGCATCGGCTGGAATATTATCGGCGGCTACACGGGACAGGTCTCTTTCGGCAACGCGGCATTCTTCGGTGTCGGCGCCTATACGACGGCCGTTCTCCTGATAAACTACGGCATCACCCCCTGGGTAGGCATGCTGGCTGGCTGTGTGCTTTCCGTAGGGCTTGCCATCATCGTGGGTTACCCCTGTTTCCGCCTGCAGGGACATTACTTTGCCATCGCCACGATTGCCGTCGGAGAGATCATGCTGGTGATTTTTACCAACTGGGACTATGTGGGTGCAGCGGTGGGTATCTACATACCCATTCTGGAGGAATCCTTCATAAACTTTGAGTTCCATTCCTCGAAAATCCCTTACTACTATATCGTCCTGGCCATGCTCCTGTTCGCCATCGCGGTCTCCTATGCCATCGAAAAAAGCAGGCTGGGCTATTACCTGCGGGCCATCAAGGATGATCCGGACGGCGCCCGGAGTCTGGGGATCGATATTCAACGATACAAGCTGATCGCCTTTTCCATATCTGCGGTGCTGACCTCCATATGCGGCACGTTTTACGCCCAGTACGTCCTGTACATCCATCCGTCCAGCACGATGGACCTGATGATGTCCATCCAGCTTTGCATCATCGTGTTGATCGGTGGTATCGGGAAACTCTTCGGACCTGTCGTGGGGGCGTTCGTGTTCATTCCGCTGACGGAGCTGACCCGGGTGTATCTCGGCAGCGAGGGACAGGGGATTGATATGATCATCTACTCCCTCCTGATTATTGTCCTGGCCATTGCCCGGCCGCAGGGGCTTTGGGCCTTGTTTAAAAAAGGTGAGCGATGAACGGTAAGATTCTGGTGGTGGATAACGTCACGAAACGCTTTGGGGGACTCACGGCCAATGCGAATATCTCCTTTTCCATGAATAAAGGGGAGATCATCGGACTGATCGGCCCGAACGGTGCCGGCAAGTCCACACTGTTTAACTGCATCTCTTGCTTCTACAACGCAGACAGCGGCAAGATCACCTTCAAGGGCCAGAATATCATCCGCAAGAATCCGGAATCCATCTGCCGGATGGGGATCGGCCGCACCTTCCAGCTCGTCCGGATCTTCAAGGATATGAACGTTCTGGAGAATATCATGATTGGGGCATTCCTGCGAAATCCGGGCCGCAAGGAGGCGGAAGCCAAGGCGAAAGAAGTGGCGGAGATATTCGGTTTTATGGAAAAACTTTCTTTGAAGGCCGTCTCTCTAACCATTTCCGAGCAGAAGCGGCTGGAAGTCGCCAGAGTCTTTGCAACAGGACCGGAAATCATGCTGCTGGACGAGATGATGGCAGGTCTGAACATCCAGGAAGTCCGGGAGACCGTCGAACTGATCCTCCGCCTGAGGGATATGGGGGTCTCACTGGTTCTGGTGGAACATGTCATGGAAGGCATCATGCCGATTGCGAACCGGGTGGTGGTTCTGGATTACGGAGAGAAAATTGCGGAAGGAACCCCGGATGAGGTGATCAACGACGCAAAAGTCATTCAGGCTTATTTCGGAAAGAAATATGCTAAACGTAGAGAAAATTCAGCTCAGCTACAATAATATCCCTGTGATCCATGAGGTCTCTTTCCGGGTGGAAAAGGGGGAGATCGTCTCGCTGATCGGCGGCAACGGAAATGGGAAATCGACCATTCTCAAGGGTCTCAGCGGGATCATGCACCCGGTGTCGGGAAAAATCACCTTCGAGGGGCAGGACATCACGAGGACCGAAGCCCACAGGATCGTTGCTTTGGGAATGTCCCACGTACCGGAAGGGAGGAGGCTCTTTCCCAACCTGAGCGTTTACAAGAACCTGCTGCTGGGCGCTTATCTTACGAATGACAAGAAAGAGATCGAAAACCGGCTGTCCTATGTCTACAGCATCTTCCCGATCTTAAAAGAAAGGACCCTCCAGAAAGCGAACACCCTGTCGGGCGGCGAACAGCAGATGGTGGCCATTGGAAGGGGATTGATGAGCAAACCCAAACTGCTGCTCCTCGATGAGCCTTCCTGGGGTATCGCGCCGATACTTGTCGACAAGATATTCGAGGTCATTCATGAAATCAGGAAGGATGGTGTGACCATTCTTCTCGTCGAACAGGATGTTCAGGAAGCCCTGGACATCTGCGACCGGGCTTACGTAATTCAGACCGGCCGGGTCGTGCTCGAAGGGTCCGGCAGGGAGCTTCTCGCCTCGGAAATGATTCAGAAGGCTTTCCTCGGTCTTTAATGGACCCCCGGATTACTCATCGCGCAGCAGGGTCATGGCCATGCCGTAAACAGAGGCAAAGGCATCACTCGACTGAATCAGCTTAGTCAAGGGAAGCATGTCGGTCACCATGGCGTACAACTTCTGATCATAAACAATGCTCCCTAAATCCACCGAGTGGATCATCAGGTATTTGTCGGCAACCATCTGGATAACCCGGCCGGCCCCCTTGTCCCGATTGGTCCGGGTCATGTTTGTGATGATAAAAGGCTGGATCTTCCGGATTTCTTCCTGCAGAGCGGTCCTGGCCTCTTTTCCGTTCAGTTCCTGAATGATCTGAAAAAGCTCACTGACCGTACGGACTTTGAGTTCATTGTTGGTATCCATGGCCGTTTTTATGATCGTCTGGAGGGATGACTTCTGACTGACAAGCTGGCTTAAACGCCGGTAAACCGTATTACGGATAAACGCATAGGCATTCTGAATCGATATCGGCTGCGGAGTCATGACCACAACTTTTTTTTCGGCAACAAGGAAGAAATCCAGCACATTATAAGAGGTCCCGGCGCCCAGATCGAGGATGACATAATCGGCATCCAGCCTGGCAAGGTTCTGGATGAGTTTTGCCTTTTGCGAGACGTGGATATTCGCCAAAGAAAGGATATCGCTGGCACCGGCGATCAGATGAAGATTCTCCATTTCCGTGTTGAGACAGATCTCCTCCAGAGAATCGTATCGCTTGGTCACAAAATCATTCAGCGTTCTCGGCGGATTCTTGATCCCCATAAAGGTATGGAGATTCGCTCCGCCCAGATCGGCATCCACCAGGATGGTTGGTTTGCCCATCCGGGCAAACCAGAAGGCCAGGAGAATACTGACCGTGCTTTTGCCTACGCCCCCCTTTCCACCACCGACAGCCACAATCTTTGGATGAGATGCCACAATCCTCTCCTGCATGTCTAACCGATATCCAACATCCGCATTAAGCCCGCATCAGTTCTTCGGACGCGATTCCCACAAGTAAGAAATCAGATCCTGCGCCTCTTCACCGACATAACAGTGCTTCTTTAAAAACGCGAGATCGGAATGCGTCATATCTTTGAACTGGATGCCGGCAATCACGATGGTCTTTCCTTCACGCAAAACCTCCCGGCACCAGGCAAGGGTGCCGAAAAGATTAAGACCGACCTCTACTTTGGGGACATTGACCAGAACCTTGACGCTCTTGCCGATGATCTCGGCGGGGGATCCGGTCAGATACTTTTCACCCAGGGTAATACAGGCGCCACCCAGGGAAATATCCTGGATAAAACCTTTCAGAATGAGCTGGCTCTTATTCGATTCGCTTTTAAAAATCTTCATATCCACCTGTGCCTGGAGTTGGTAACGGACCGCCTTGCGGTCCTTCTGTGACACCCCTTTCTCTGTTAACAGCCGATGAGCCTTGGCCAGCCTCATTAACAGAATTTCAATCTTGGGATACTCCTCACACAGATCCATGAGTTGTGATTTGGAAATTTTCAGCAGCTCGGTGTTATGGATGGTTTCGATCATCGATGGAAGCTGTTTTTGTTCATTAAGGGGATAAACATCGCCAAAATAATTCAACTCTGCACTATTCGCCGAAAATTCCCGGCGAATCTCTCCCCCTTCGCCCGTGGTCAGACGGTTTGTTTCAGTCACAGTCCCGGAGACAATAAAATAGAGAAATTCTTCCACGTCACCGGGATTTTTTACCACGGTACCCGGTGGCAGATGGAGGGGCTCCAGATGGGTCACCACCGCAAGCAACTCAGGGTAGGCCATATGACAGAAAAAATCATTCAGCGGTGTTTCAGAACGGACTTCGCGAATGGCTGTATACAGATCACGGCATTCCCTGCGGGAAGATCCGGAAACATGCCACTCCATTACTTTGGAGAAAACCGCGTACAGGATCACTTCTCCCCGTGCAAAGAGTTCCGCTGCTTTCCGATAATATTGGGCAGCCTGAGCAAAGGATTCCCGGCCCGTCAGAAAATCAGCAAAGGCCTTAACAAGAAAGCGATGGTCGGGGAATTTCTTCAGTATGGCTTCGAATTCTTCAGAAGAATCGATGGTCAAAGAACCATCCGTAATGCCTTCGATGTAACGCTGACTTTCCAATGCTTCGTTCAATTGTCTACCCCGGCTTAACGCGGCTTATCCGTTTTCACAAGTTTGATGACATCATTAATACGCTCGTTCATCACCTCCGTTTTTCTGTAGAAAAGACGGATGACTTCATACAGTGAACGCATTTTTTTATCAAGGTCCAACAACACGACGGACATGCCGGTCATCTTTTCCCTCAGAAAAGTGATCTGCTTCTGCAGATCTTCCGGTGCGGCATTAAGCGAAGGAGAGAATTTCTCATCCTTAAAAACGCCGATCATATTTTCCAGGTCTTTTCTTTCCTCTTCAGCAAGACCGATATTCAAATCCACCTGAGGCTCATCTTCCATATTTGTTCAGCTCATCCTGAATTTTTGAATCCAACGTTAGGATGCTTTCCTCATCCAGTTGATCATCCATTCTTCGCGCCACGCGCTCAGGAAGCACCGTGCTTTTTAACGGACCCGCACGACGTCTTTTCTTCAAAAAGATAAACGTGACAAACAATACAATAATGATTGCGATAATAGAAAAACCGATTAAGCCCATGAACAGATAGGATTGTAACTGGCTGGAGTTTGAAGAAGTTTGTTGGATTTGTTTTTCCGTCTCTTTCACGGGCAGGACCGTTTCGGGAGGAATTCCGACTGCCGGTCCAACAGGGGTTTGCACAATATTTTCAGGAGCAGGCTTGGCGGAAACGGCTTCCGGCATCTTTTCAGGAACGGGCGGAACCGTCGCAACGGATGCAACCGGTGCGCTGGTCCAGTAGATATCCAGAACAAAGCGGTCGGGAGCGAATAGATACCAAGACTTGAGGTTAAAAGACGAGGGGGTCAGTCTGATATTGGCCGTCAAGACGGATTTTTTCTGGACAAACTCAATCTTTTCAATATGCCCTGCCTTGTCCCGAATTTTCTGGAGAGCGGGATTATCCGTCGTCGTGTCAAAAAAATCCACCGAAATCTGTCCCGGACTTTTGTCCTCCGGACCTTTAAATTTTACAGTGGATTCAAATTCAAAGACGATGCGCGTAAAGGATTCATGTTCACCGACTCTGATATACTTCAACTGGCCCGCATCAGCGGGCAGGGTCGTAAACCATAAAAGTATCAGAGCAAGCACCAGATTCAATCCTGTTCTCATCTTGTCATTCATGGCATGGACCTCTTCTTCAAAGGGTGTTTCTTTTTCAAATGGACCAACAGGTGTGTTTAAAACGTATAAAATCTGTAAGTTTATACCACTTACCAAAATAACTTTCAACAATTTTAAGTTTTTATTTTTTCAGGCGTAAAAAATGCGCCGCTGCCAGCTTCCGGGCATCTTCTTTTGTACTGATCTCATTGTTGAGTTGAGCATCCTCGACGGTGCGGAGAATTTCCTTGAAAACAGGGCCGGGAGATAAACCCATTGCGATCAGATCATCCCCGGAGAGGAGCCGCGGGGGATGCAGTACTTCCTGTGTCAGTTCAGTTATTTTCTCCCGGCAATAGGAATAGTTATCGAGCATGCCATGGCTTCCCAGGCAGTCCAGGCGGTGGAGTTCCAGGTGGAGGGGAAAGTCGGGCAAACGGAGGAAGCGCTTCAGACGGTTCGGACGCATCTCTTTGACGTTCATAAAAATCATGTGTTCATGAATCAGGGCGAGGATTGTTTCCATCTCCGCAACCGAAAATTTCAACCGCCGCAGGATGGACTCCGCAATCTCCCCGCCTCTCCGGACATGGCCGTAGAAATGAATACCGGAGTCATCCTCTGTTCTCGTCAGGGCCTTGCCCACATCATGCAGAAGGACGGCCCAGGCCAGACGAGCGTCTGCCCGGCTGTCTGCATCCATCGTCATGTCCATCAGCATTCTCAGGGTATGCTCCCAGACATCACCTTCCGGATGAAACCGCTCCGGCTGTGTGATACCGCGCAGGGTATCGACTTCGGAAAGAATCTCCGCGAGCAGACCGGTTTCCGCAAGGAGCTCCATGCCGCGCCGCGCCGCACCGCCGGTGAGGATTTTTGTGAGCTCTTCGCGGATCCGCTCGGAACTGATGTGACGGATGGCGGCCGGATGGCGTTGGATGGCGGCAAAGATCGAGGGATCCATGGTAAAATCGAGGTTGGCGGCAAAGCGGACGGCCCGGAGCATCCGCAGATGATCTTCGGCAAAGCGTAATTCAGGATCGCCGATGGTTCGGATCAGTCGCCGGGAGAGATCGGCCCGTCCGCCGACATAATCGATAATCTCACCGGTAACCGGATCCATCAGCAGGCCGTTGACCGTGAAATCACGCCGCCGGACATCCTCCTCAGCCGTTGTAAACTTTACCTGGGAGGGTCGGCGGCCGTCTTCATAATCTGTTTCGGTCCGAAAGGTTGCCACTTCATAGTGGCGCCCCCCCTCAACAACCAGCAGTACACCAAATTTCACCCCCACCGGTACGGTACGGGGGAAGAGGGTCTGCACCTCCTCCGGCCGGGCGGACGTAGCGATATCATAATCTTCGGGCTCGATACCCCGCAGGATATCCCGGACGCACCCCCCAACGAACAGGGCCTCATGACCGGCGGACCTTAACCTCTGGACAATACCCGCCGCAGCCGCACGTGAGGAGGCCGGATTCTCAGACATCTTCATGGTCATTTGCGCGATTCATCTTCAAGATCAGTGTCGGCCTGCTTCTTCCTGCCCCGATATAAGGTGATCCCGATCATCAGCAGAAACAGCAGAGGGGCAACACCCAGGATGACTTTTGTTGTCGTCCAGGGCGGCATCAGAAAAAACAGGCATACCATGACCAGTCCTGCCATCACATACCAGAGTTGCGTCTTCGTCTTCATCATGGATTCCCTCTATGCCTTTTCCCTTTTCCCCAGTTTTATGGCGCAGAATTCTCCGCACATGGTGCACCCTTCCTCATGGGCACTTTCACTGCGTTCAAGCCAGGCCTTCGTTCTCTCCGGATCGATGGAGACATCAATCTGTCCCTGCCAGTTGAATTCTTTCCGGTATTTTGCCATTTTGATGTCTTTTTCCATGGCACCGGGAAGTTGCTTGGCGATGTCGGCAATATGGGCGGCAATCTTGGCGGCGATAACGCCCTCCTTCACATCCTCAAGCGTCGGAAGCCGCAGATGTTCGGAGGGGGTGACATAACAGAGAAAATCCGCGCCGGCCGCGCCGGCAATGGCCCCGCCGATGGCCGAGGTAAGGTGATCGTAACCGGGAGCAATGTCCGTCGGCAAAGGCCCCAGGACATAAAAGGGGGCGCCGTTGCACAACCGCTTCTGCAACTGAATATTGGCCTCAATATCCCGGATGGGAACATGACCTGGTCCTTCGATCATTACCTGAACGCCGTAGTCACGGGCTCTTTTCGCCAACTCACCCAGGACGATGAGTTCCTGAACCTGACCCCGGTCCGTGGCATCGGCAAGACAACCCGGCCGCAGACCGTCACCCAGACTGAGAACCATATCGTAGCGCTTTGCTATTTCAAGCAGCCTGTCATAATACTCATAAAGGGGGTTTTCCCGGTTTTGGCAGTCCATCCAGTTCGCAGTGATCGACCCGCCGCGGCTGACGATCCCAAGGAGACGTCCCTCCGCTTCGATGCAGGCGACACTTCTCTGTGTGACGCCACAGTGAACGGTAATGAAATCGACGCCATCTTCTCCATTTTCTTCGATCACCCGGAACATGTCATCGGCACTCATCTCCACGATTGCCCTCTTCTCGGTAAGCATCTGCGCCGCCGCCTGATAAATGGGAACCGTTCCGATCACCAGCGGAGAGGCCTTGATGATTGCCTTCCGGATGGCCCGGATATCCCCCCCCGTGGAGAGATCCATCAGGGTATCCGCGCCCGCAGCCGCAGAGATTCTGACTTTCTCCAACTCCAGATTCAGATCGACGCGATCTCTGGATGTCCCGATGTTGGCGTTGATCTTTGTCCGGAGTCCTTTGCCGACCGCCAGGGGTGGGATGTCCTGATGGGTGTTGTTACGGATCACCACAAGGTTACCTGCTTCAACGCCCTGACGGATGAATTCGGGGGATACCCCTTCCTGCTCGGCGCAGATCCGCATTTCTTCAGATATCGCGCCTTTTTTCGCTGTTTCCAGTTGTGTCATGGTAAATCTCCTTTCTTAAAACGATCCGGGCAGAGCGGCGCCAGATGATTGGTCGGGCCATGACCGCCGCCGATCCGGTAGGCATACCGGATCGCTTCTTCAACATATTTTTTTGCCTCCGCAACGGCTTCTATCACGCCTTGCCCCTTTGCCAGGCCGGTAGCAATTGCCGCCGAAAAAGTACAACCGGTTCCATGGGTATCCCGGGTATCGATCCGTACCGCGGTAAACTCATAAAAGCGTTTGCCGTCATAGAGGATATCGAGCGCAGCCCCATTGAGATGACCTCCCTTCACCACCACATGCCGTGCCCCCATACCATGAATAATCGACGCGGCCGCTTTCATCCCGTCCGGACTGGTGACAGGGATACCCGCAAGCACTTCGGCCTCGGGGATATTGGGTGTAATGACAAAGGCCAAAGGCACTAACTCTTTGATTAGCATCTCTTTGACATCTTCCCTGATCAATTTTGCGCCCCCTTTGGCCACCATCACCGGGTCGACCACCAGTTTATCAATACCGTATTGCCTGATCTTCGCCGCCACGACCCGCAGGATCTCTGTGGAAAGCAGCATCCCTGTTTTGGCCGCATCAACCCCGATATCGGATGCTACCGCATCAAACTGTAATGCCACAAAAGCCGGCGGGACTTCATGAATACCCTGAACACCCAGCGTATTCTGAGCCGTCAGCGCCGTGATGACACTCATCCCGAACCCGCCAAGGATGGTAATCGTCTTCAGATCGGCCTGGATTCCCGCCCCGCCGCCGGAGTCCGATCCGGCAATGGTCAAAACCCGTATTGCCTTCATGACCCCTCTTCCCGCGGGAACCGGCCCGCCTTGACATATCTTACCCCCAGCAGGTATCCCGATCCCACAGTAATGACACCTCTTGCCGAGGTCAAGCGATTGCTGATACCATAAGGCTTGGCGACCGTCATCGTCGCATCCGCCAGAGGATACTCGAATCCCTCCAGGGTCATGCCGGTCACATCGGAACCAAAGGCGAAAAGAGACACCGTCTGCCCTGCTTCACCTTCAATCACCATCCGCCTTTTGACGATAAAGACCTCACACCATTCATCGATCAGGCGGGTCTCGATGCCCCTGTCCGCCGCCAGCACCAGCAGGGACAGATTGGCCAGGGCATGATCGAGTCTGGCGCCAAGGGCGCCGAAGATCAGGATCTCATCGGGCGCCATCATGAAGGCCATCTCCAGCGCCAACTGGGTATCCGTCTCGTCTTTCGCCTCGGGATACCGCATAATCCGGCTTCCCTGCCTGACAAAATGACTCTGGATCTCCCCGTCCAGCGAATCCATATCTCCGATGATCAGATCGGGAACAAGACCCAGGGTATAGGCATGCCGTGCCCCGCCGTCGGCGCAGATGATGGACACCGGCTGATAGTGTGCCTGCTGCTCCTTGAAAAAACCGGAATCCCGGATAGGTCCGCCGGATATGACAAATACAACTTTCTTCACGAAAACATCCTTACTGTTCTTTCACATCCCTGGGAGTCTTCATTCCCCATACAAAAAGGGGCCTTCTTCCTGTTTCCGGGAATGGCCCCTTCCGAATCGATAACAATATAAAAATTATCAGATGCCACTTCCTACGCTGGCATTACCCAGGTCAGGTTCAAAGGGTCTTCTCTCAGCCTGATCGGCACCCCTGCATGTTTTCTTCTTTCTACGCGCTCCCTTTCAAAAAATCAAGAAAATTCATCCTCAGCATACCCTTATCCTGCTTCACGCCGGTTGCCCTATGATATATGGGATATTCCGTTTCATCTTCAGAGAATCGATCGATCCGGGTTATGCCTATGCCGGCCTGTTCCAGAGGGAATTCAAGGATATGGGTGAAGGATTTATGAAACGCGTGCTGATGACTTTCTGTTTATGTACGCTGGTTCTGACGGCCTGTTCCGCCCAGCAGGTGATCAAGACACCGACGATTATTAAAATCACGGAAGTCGAACTGCTGGACATCAACAGAAACGACGCGACCGTCCGGGTCGGCGCCCTCTTTCACAACCCCAACGCTCTCTATCCCACACTTGATAGTTGGCAAGACACTAGGGCATATCGTTTCATGTGTCATGACCGTTGAGAACATTCCTGTCTGAATAAGAGCGGAGAAACCTTCTCATGAAAACACACCGCCAACCAGGGTTAAGAGATAGTCCCGCACTTTGCAGTTTATGGCGACTGCCCTTTTACGGGAGTCCATCGCTCTGTCGTTGTCCTATCGCCAAGCTGGCCGTAATTGTTAGACCCCCACGCCCAGATCGTGCCGTCATTTTTCAGGGCCAATGTGTACTTATAGCCTGCGATAATGGCCGCTGCCCCCGACATCCCGCTTGTCTGTATCGGGGTGGAACTGTTCACAATCGTTCCGTTACCCAACTGGCCATTGCTGTTGTTTCCCCATGCCCAAACCGTGCCGTCGCTCTTCATGATCACCGTATGATCGGTTCCCGCTTCAATGGAGGTTACGCCCGTTAAGGCGCTGACCTGCACCGGGCTGGAACTGTTGGTCGTCGTCCCGTTGCCCAGTTGTCCGGAATTGTTATTTCCCCACGCCCAGGCCGTACTGATGCTCCGGTAGTTCTGCAGCGCGACGACGAAGTCGTCCCCACCGGCAATGGCCGTAATACCCGATACCCCAACCTGCACGGGAGTGGAACTGTTGTTTGTGGTTCCGTTGCCCAATTGACCGACACTATTATATCCCCATGTCCAGACCGTACCGTCGCTCCTCAGAGCAGCAGCGTATTGACTGCCTGCGATTACGGTTGTCACACCCGTTAAGGCGCTGACCTGCACCGGGCTGGAACTGTTGGTCGTCGTTCCGTTGCCCAATTGACCCAAGCTATTATTTCCCCAGGCCCAGACCGTGCCGTCGCTCTTCACGATAACGGTAAATTCATCGCCGGCCGCTATGTCGGTCACCGCCGACAGGGTGCTGACCTGCACAGGGGTGGAACTATCTGTTGTTGTTCCGTTGCCAAGCTGCCCATTGGCATTTTTACCCCATGTCCAGACCGTGCCGTCGGTCTTCATGGCTACGGAATGATAACCGCCAGCAGCAACGTATTTCACCCCCGACAATGTACCTGCCTGTACGGGGTTGGCGCTATTCGTTGTCGTTCCGTTGCCCAACTGTCCATTGCTATTATATCCCCATGTCCAGACCGTGCCGTCGGTCTTGAGAAAAATGGTATGGAACGCTGCGGACAGCCTGCCGTCAAAGGTCGCGCTGAAGGTCCACCCGATGGCGTCACTGCCATTGAGAGAAGCGTCTCGATAAGACGGACTGAACGCATATCCTGTAAGGGAAGGAGTCACTGTATAATTACCGCTGGATAAATTACTGAAGCTGTAATTACCGCTTGCATCCGTTGTTGCTGTCGCTGAAGCATTACCGGCAAGGGTCACGGTTACACCGATCAGTCCTGTACCGCCCAATGTTACCGTCCCGTTCACGTTATAATTATTGTCGTTATTACCGCAGCCTCCCAAAACAATCATGATGACCAAGCTGAAAATGATCACCACGTTAATCATGGAAAACGTTTGATACCTCACCCTGCTATCATTGATCATTTCTATGCTCTCCTCATGTTTTGAAGTTGTTAACAATCAAACGGGTTGCCTTTTGAGTCTTCCTCGACTTTTTATCATACTTATTCAGATCCAACAAGAGACTTAACAGAACATAGGTGTTTTCGGGAAAAGAACAGGCATCCTTCTAAGAGCTCACTAAAAACGGCTTTGGACGGCAATATGGATACCAACATCGGGTGAAGTCTTGATGATGATGTCCTCAGTAATCCCTATATCAATGGTTGTCTGTTTAAAAACAGCAAATGTGCCGCCAACAGTAAGCTGTGCAGAATTACTATTGAGTTCAACCAGATCACTGTCTTTAAAAAAAGAGGTGTGACCGTTTATCTGCATTTTGAGGCCAAACCATGAAAGGGGACTCCAGCCGATGCCGATGGTTCCAAATTCAACCAAGTTGCGCTGCTGATCTGCCAGAATTTTCCCGTCACTCATTCCCAATATCCCGAAGGCTCCAAAGATCGTCCAATGGCCTGAACCAAGTTTATGATCATCGCTTGCGGTTAGCCACAGGGCCAAATCAGTACTGCCACTTCCGTGGAGTTGATCCGTTTCCCCTGTCGGCAGTTTCAGGCTGGCCCTTAAAGCCAGTGCTGTCGGACTTTCATTCAACTTTTGGTACAACTGCAGAGCCGTTGTGAGGCGAATATCTCCTAACCCGGAGCTAAAGCTGTCAACCTTAATCTTGTTAATTCCATTACGCTGATATTGGTAGAGGAGGCGACCCCTCGGGGCGTGCTCACGATCACCCTGCGGAAAACCAAAAGTGCTATGATAATTTTCAATAAATGTGTCAAGAAAACCACCGCTGTGAATGATATAAGGAATCTCAACACCAAGTTCTATGCCTTCAGCAATCCCATACCGTCCAACCAAAGTCGTTCGATAAGTTTCACCATCGATCACCACTCTTTCTTTTCCTGCATATTCATCTAAACAATTATTGGCGAGATCAAAGATGATCTTGAAATCTTTGCCACCCGTTGGGGTTAAATGAGCCTCTCCCGGAAATGGCAGACCATAAATCTGAATAAAGGGACTTTGATTTTGTGTATTGAAAGGCGTGAGTTCAAGTGAATAGAGAGCACAGGGATAAGCAAAAATGAAAATCGATAATATAGCGGTGAATAGTTTTTTGATGCTGAGCTCCATTCCCTATTCAGGCTGTCCTGCCATGCAAGTGCAGAGCTTTATTATTGTAGACTTTGAGCTGCCTTATATAAATCGCCTGCGATACTCTGGAAAGAAAGTGCATAATTTTCTTTCTTCAAGCCGAGCTCGAACAATCTGTATAAAGACAAAAATGGTCCAGATAAAAACATTTGTCACTGAGAAACGCCAAATCATTACAGCACCTGCCGTTAGAATCTCCCCCAGGTAAATGGGGTGGCGAATCCAGCGATAAGGTCCCCTCAATACAAGGGATCGCACTTCTACCGTGATGCTGAATGATCTGCGTAAAGTCCACAATCCCCATAAAGTCAGAGAGGACGCAACCACCATCCAACAGAAGATGAAATATTGCCGGGATGGAAACTGGACTATCCAATAGCTTGGTGGTGACAACAGAAGAGCAAAAGGAAGGACCGACCCAATCAGTGGAGGGACAATTTCCATAAATCCCCGTGACCGGTCCTTCGGATCTTTCCGCAAGACATAGATTAGAAGGAACACAACATAAATGAATCCTTCAATGATCCACAGCGGCTTCAAAAAGAAATTATCATACCGCCGGATATGAAGAACCAAAAAAAAGCAAAGGATCATTAGAATGAAAACCCTGATAATCAGATGTAACCACCGCGAGGGAATCCATTTCTCAATCCATCCAAAAGGATCGAAATCCATTACGATGCTCGGTGAATTTGTGTAATCGCCTTGCGAGTGAAATATCCCTGCCTTCCCAGCTTGAAGAAAAACAGCATGATTACCAGTGTAGAAAGAATGAACAGAAACATAAGGATATAGGAATATTGGATTGCCAAAATAACTGGAGTTAACAGAACCCGGGTTATGATTCTCAGGCTTTCATTTTTTCGGATTAGTTCTGCTATAGGCGGGGAATTGCTATAATACCACTGGATGAAATACTGCCCCGGTTTATTCGTCTGAAGATAACGATCACGAAAATGTCTTAAAACCACTACATGAGGATCCAAATAGGATCCATAGGCCGCAGTCGCTATGAAGCAGCCACCGCCACCTCCACCGCTTTCGCCGCCGCCACCGCTGGGAGATGGTGTTGAAGGTGGTGGCGTATTACTGCTGATCGATTGCCGGAAATTGGCTACGGTATAGGCCGTATTGTTTAGTGAACGGTGATTGTCGGCGGCATCGCTGCCTGTACCGGAAACACCCAGAAGCTCCCCTGTACTGACCACTTGTAAACCGGGATTGGACCAGTAGTTGATGCGCTGACAAGACTTGTCTGCACAATTATAGGCCATGATTGTGCGCCAGGCGCTCGATGGGGATTGGTATCCAAAGGAGTAGGGATAAACGCCTTGGCCAGTGGCATTGGCATGATCATGCTCGGATCCCATAATATGCCCCATCTCATGGGCAAAAGAATAGTACCCGGTAGCACAGTTACGTGCGACAACGCAAAAAGCCAAGCTCTCGAAACTGTCGGAAAGGGTGGACATGATATAACTCAAGCCGCAGGTATTATCGCTTTTTTCAGTTATTAATACAACGATATCCGCGCCGTACTGATCACGCAGGCCGTGGACCTCATCCATGTATCCGTCTGTCTTGCCCTTTAATCTCGAAAGATCTGTTGACCAATCAGATTCAGTGTAGTTGACCTCCACGGAATAGACCAGGTTGATCCGCTGAGAAACGCCGCTCTGGGAATATCCGGTATTCGTTTCTGAAACGGCCAGAGACAGCTCCGATTGCATCGCCGCTGAGCCGCCGGCGGCGCTCCTTGCCGCCGGCGTATAAACAACCATAACGTCTATCCTGGAGCCATCATCTCCTGCCGACGGAATTGAATCCCGTGATGAATCATTACCAGTATCATCCAAGCGGATGGGTTGGCCTTCCGGGGGAAAGGCGGACTGATTGATCTCATAGACGGCATGGACCCCATGCCCGGCATAACGCACCTGGTAGAACGCCCCGGGCACGGTAATATTGCCGGACATGATGCCATCGTAGACGGACAGGATCACGGAACTCTGTTCAATGCCTGCGACATGGCCGATAAAGGAACGGCTACCCGCGGACACCGATTCGGTTTTGTCAATGACTGCTGTCAAAGCAACATCGTTAAAGAGGTTCAGCTTGAATTTTATCAGTTTGTTATCCAATTTCGGTAACCCCTCCGCATTCATCAACAAACCGAAATCAATATTGACAAAACGCTGTCTTATAATGATGCGCTGATTCACTGGGTCCAATTTTACCTTCCCCTCGGCGTCTGAAAATAATGCCCCCATGTCGCCAGTATCTGACGCACTGATCTGGGAATGATACGCAAGGAACAGGTAGGCTACCGATGCGAGAAGGACCATAATGAAGATTAGGTGCAAAATGCGCTTTTTTTTCATTTTTATTCCTCTTTACCTATTCAAAGCTATCGTTGCATTTATGAAAGGGAGCACTGATTTTTTAAAATGATGTTCTTCTCGGGCACTCCAAATCTGCCTCATTCTCCCTTCCCTTTTTCCACTTCAAGTGGTCACCACGTTATCAAAATATAAACGTATGGTTACGAGTTCAAGATCAAGACGGTTAAGCTGGCTACCGAAGATAACAGCAGCCATAGCTAATGTTGATTGTGTTTTTTAATCATGTTCCGTAATTCATTTATTTTAGATGCCAAATCTTTATCAATGGGAGCTACGGATCCAGTCTGTTGCGTATCCATTTTTGATACCCCGTCTTTATCAATGGGGGCTTTGGATCCAATCCTTTGAGACTCTGTCTCCATCCACTTCTTTTCAAATACGTTGTTTATATCTAATGGCGGCGTAGCAATTCCGCTGATCATATCCCATGAACCTAAAGGGGATTTATGGGATGCCGGTATGATAAACGAATAATGATCGGATGGGACATCATTGGTGATTAACACAAAAGATCCGGACAAAGTGTTATCGTAATTTATTGTAAAGTAATATGCATCAATATAGGGTGATTCATTATTGGGTACAGTGACAACTACATACATTGAAATGGAAGGATACCAAGCCCCAGCAGAAGTTGTAACGTCTGGGTAGTCTGCGTTGTATCCTAAGTAAAATTCCGTGCCCTCTGATGATTTATCGTGGCTGTTTATGTTTAATGTGATCTTGTCAGTCCATATGCTAATAATATTATAGACGAATGTAAAGTTTCCCAACAGGGCATCTGATGTCGTTGGAGTAGTGGTGGGTGGTATAACCGTCGGTGCGGTAGATTCAGACCCACCCCCACCGCAAGATACAACAAAGAACAACGCGATCAGCAGGAAAAAAGATTTCTTCATAGTGTTCTTCCTTGTTTCAGTTGAGAAGTAGTCAGGTTTCTCCCGATTGAACGTCAATAAGCACAAAACCCAGCACTCTTTTATGAGACACGGGGTGTATGATCAATGCCACCATACATCACCTCTTAATCTGTATTAGTTTATAGCTCTCAATGAGATTGGCACCTTCCTGGTGGGGCACATGGTCCAGAAAGGCCCTTAAGCCACCCATGGGAAACACTTTTAATTTGAGATAGTAAACATAACCCGGTTTTATCTTAATTGTTGCTTCACCTGACTGAGCAGACCAAACTTCTTTCCGAGTGCCTTTTTCAATATCGTTCTCTATGAGACTTCCCGTTGTAAACTTGACATCTCCTGCGGGGGCTGAAAAGAGATAATATTTGGAGTTTGGCATAACAATGATGGGCTTTCCATTGGCAATAATTTGGACATCACAGTCGGAGACGAACCATGGTTCCCGGAATATATAGACCAGCCCTTTTTCTGGGAGTACGCTGGCCTCTAAAGGGTTGTTGGGATTTATCTTCCGTTCCATGCGTTGAGCCATAATTGCTTCCCCTTCCGGACTACTCACCACGGAGAAAGCATACCGACCAGAAACCACGTATCCGTTACGGCTATAGTTGTAATAGGCCCTCGCCTCGTATTTTCCTGGTGAGGGAGGGTCAAAGGTTATGATACCCTGACTCACCCCTTTAGGCATGTTTTTATAGTCCCCGCCTTCAGTATCCGGAGAGCCTACTGGCACTATACATATCCAATCCCTTTCATTGCCTGGCGAATTGGAAAAATTGACCTTGATCATTTCACCGTAATTATAGATGTCCTTGTCAGTATTCACAATGGGGGCTCCTCCAACAGGGCTTGGCTGGCAGAAGAAGGCCACCATGATCAAAATTATGCTGGAAACAATTGGCCTGATCTTTGTACTGATTGTCTGCATCTGTTTCCTCCTTCCATTGAGTCGAGTAGATCAGTCTCTCCACATACCCCTCTCAAACAAAAAACCCCACACTCTTTTGAGAAACGGGGCTTCAGTAATCAGTCCATACTACCCTCATTCAGGGTTAAAGGGTTTAGGAACTTTTATGTAGATGACAATTCTAATTGAACATCTATTATCACGATTTTCATTTCAAATCTACTATTTCCATAAAAATGTTCGATCTACCGCTTTCAGTCAACTAAACAAAAAATCTAATGACTGATTTTACAAGATCGCCTACCATTGAAATCGCAGACTGCTGTTTATCCCATCGCTAAAAAGGATATGCCTATCAGCATTATGATTGCGGCGATAATTCTCTTTTTTGCATCCGCTTCTTTCAAAAGATTGGTCCCGAAAAATACACCAAAAACAATGCTTATTTCGCGTGCCGGCGCCACATAACTTACGGGAGTTGTCTTCAGCGCCATCAGAACGAGAATAAAGGCAAGTGGCGCGAACACTGCTATGGCAACAATATGTTTCCAGTGTTGGTGTACCTCGCGCCTTATTTCTTGTTTTTCTTTTACTGCCTTGGGAAGCAATACGAATAATGGCAAAATCATTGATGCAAATGTGAGAATCAATGCTGAAATATTGTAGTCCGTTACAGCTATTTTATCCCATAGCGTGTATGCGGCAATAAACAAACCTGTAATCGTTCCGTAAACAATCCCAGTTTTCAATCTTTTATTATCGGATAATTTCAATCTTAGTCCAGTCATTATAAAAACACCGGTTACAATCAATATTATGCCGAAAATAGCCATCCATCCCGGTCTTTCTCCGAAAAATAACACGGCACCTATTGCTGAAAGAAATGGCCCGGTTCCTCGTGCCATAGGATATACAACGGAAAGATCCGCTTTTCTGTAACCGGCTTGCAGGACTATAAAATATAACAAATGAAGTACGGCGCTTGCTAATGCAAAACCATACATGATGCCTGTCAATGATACTTGACTATGTGACAGTTGCCAAATGACAAAGGGAAGATAGATGACTGCAGAAGCTAAAGAAACTAACCAAAGAAAAGGGAGTTTACCATTTGTTTTTTTAAAGATTAGATTCCATACAGCATGCAAAAATGCTGCGGATATAACTAAGAACAGTGCTTGAGTACTCATAGTTTTTTTATTCTGAGTCGAGTGGACCGGTTTCTCCCGATACCACAGGTTGAGGTTTGTTTTCTCCGTCAACACCTGGCTTCACTTTAGTGCCACAGCATTTCAAACATGCAACCGTTGGCCTCAGCCCCGCACAGTATAGGTTATCCATATCATGACGATCGAGGAAATAACATCCATTTCAAACCCCGCCTCGATAAATAACTGGCGCAGTCTATCACGATCAAAATTTATTCTGAATGATTTTAAGGAGTGGATCCGGGGAATGAGCAAATGCGAGATAGAATTCCACTGGGGAATGAAAATCGTGGGCTGTCTATTTCATGCCTTTTTCATTGACACGCAAGGACGAATCCCCTATAGTCCGAACCATTAAAAGGAATTTTTATCACTTGATCAGAAACTCCATCTTAAAGACATCCAAAATAAAAAAACTGTGCCTGTTGAGCTTGCTTATTGTCCTGTTCATCAGCGGCTGCGCCGGTATAAGCCATGGCCCGAGCGAAAGAAAAGCGGATGCAGCAAAAGGAGGGATCCACAGCATGAACGGGGAAGTACTACCTGAACTGGTCGGTTCCTGGAAACTCGTATCCTTCCACAGCCAGGACTCAAGCGGACGGATTTCCTACCCTTTCGGAAAGGATGCCCAGGGAAGGATTACCTACGAGCCGAATGGGCGTATGGCCGTGCAACTCATGGACCCCGACCGTCCCAGGTTTGCGTCGGATGACCCCCTTGTCACGTCCGAGACGGAAGTGCGGGCAGCGTTCGGCAGATATACCGCCTACTACGGGACCTATTCAGTCAATCCCGATGAACAGACCATCGTGCACCACATCGAGGTCGCCCTCCTCCCCAACTGGGTGGGGACGGATCAACAGCGCCATTTCGAATTCGACGGGAAGTATCTGACTTTGAAGGGCCCCTTGCGCCTCGACGGCGTCCAAGGGACGGTAAGCCTGGTCTGGGAACGCCTGCCCTGAGGCGAAAACAGAAAAACAGCGGTATTAGATTCGAAAGAAATGGAGGTTGTAATGTTCAAGAGAATTTTAGCAGTTGCAGTCATGTTCCTCGTGTCTGTTGTCCTGACAAGTGGGGGAACCGGTGTCTCCCATGCAGCGGAAAAGAAAAACACTACGAAAGCAAAACCGGTGCAAAGCACGGAGAGTAAAAAAGTCTTCGACGCCCACGACACCGGCGTGCGCTACCATTTTAATGATACGGATATGGATTTCAACTTCGGTACAATCGTTCTCGGTTCCGCGGTGAACCACGGCCTCGAGATCGGCGAGGCCTTCTACACTGCCTCTAAAATAAAGGACGGAGACGCCGCAAGCTGGCAGGAGGAATGGTTCAAGCTGGCTCGCCTTGCCGAGGCCCGTGGTGAGAAATCCCTTGCCGGAGGCCATAAGGTGAGCGCCCGCGATCAGTTTCAGCGCGCTTCCTACTACTACCGTATATCGCTCCTCTCCATATTGCCGAATGATCCGCGCCTTAAGGAAAGGGCGCTTCAGAGCCGAAGCCTCTTGAAAAAGGCGGGAGAGCTCTTTGATCCGCCCTTGGAATATTTCGAGATTCCCTTCGAAGGAACGGTACTCCCGGGATATTTCCGTAAGGCCGCTGCAGGAACAAAACCTGCAAAGACCCTGATCATGATCGGCGGCGGAGAGACATTTGCCGAGGATCTCTTCTTCTATATCGCCCCCCAAGCCTTCGACCGCGGCTACAACTTCATGACCGTCGATCTGCCGGGGCAGGGGCTCCTTCCGATGTATGGAAAACCCTTCCGGCCTGACATGAATGTTCCGATGAAGGCTGTCGTCGACTATGCCCTCAGCCGTCCCGATGTAGATCCCAGGCAGCTGGCCTCTTACGGATACAGCGGCGGCGGCGGGTTCGTACCTCAGGCCGCCATGCACGACCCACGGATCAAGGCGATTGCCATGAATTCCGCCGTAGTTGACGCCTACCCCCTTTTCTCCACGATGCCCGTAGTCCTGGCAACAAAGAAGGAAATCGCTTCATGGACAATCTTTCACGGCAACATCGTCAAAGCTATTTGCTGGCGTTGGGGCGTGTCGATGGACAAGCCTTCCGGACTGGCAGAGGCCAATAAGGGGTTTACCTTTGACCCCGCCAAAGTCGCCGTTCCGGCCCTGATCATCGTTGGCGAAGGTGAGTATAAGAGCGAGGAGGTGAAACGGCAACAAAAGGTCTGCATGGACAACTTCCCCAACCCCATGAAGAAAATGGTGATCACGCCGACTGTCGAGGGTGCGACAAATCACTGTGTAATGGAGAACCGCAGTCTTGTGGGGCAGGTGCTCTTCGACTGGCTGGACGATGTATTCAAGTAGACTGATTTTGGATTTCCCATGGATCGATCTCCTGTCTTCACCGGTTGATCCGGTGATGGCAAGAGATTTTTTGAGTCAGGTTCGATCCTCTGACTTCGGAAATAGCTAAAAAAAGAGTAGAGCAGGACCATTCAGGAGGAAGCTTCATGAGGACACGCAGCGGCGTCATGTTTTTCGGGTTAATGATCCTGGTTCTTTCCGGATGCGCATCGATAGGCCCCGGTACAGTTTCCCGCGACCGTTTTGACTATAACGCGTCGATTACCGAATCCTGGAAGCGCCAGATCCTCCTCAATATTGTCAAAATACGTTATGTTGAACCTGTCTCTTTTGTGGATGTGGGGCAGATCGTCGCCGGTTACAGTCTGGAAACGGGTATCGACGCGGGAGGCTCCGCCACCCTTTCCACCTTTAACACCACGGCATCGATCACGACCGGCCTGTCAGGCAAATTCACCGACCGACCGACCATCACCTACGTGCCGATGACCGGCAACGCTTTTATTAAAAGCCTGTTGACCCCCCTTTCTCCCGAGAATTTGATGTTAGCCATTCAGTCCGGTGTACCGGCGGACATGATCTTCAAACTGACGGTTGCCTCGATCAACGGTCTGCGGAGCAGGTCTGTCCCCATTGCGGGGTTTCGTCCGGCAGAACCGAAATTCCTTCGCGTCGTTGAAATCATGCGCAGCCTTCAGATCTCCGGCGCTATCCGCCTGAAAACCATCAAGAGCAAAGACAACCAGGAGAGCACCACCATTTCTTTCTGGTCGAAAGGGGCCCCGGCCGAGATCTCCCTGCAAATCCGTGAGTTGTGCGACCTGCTGGGGCTGGACCCGGCGGCCGACCAATACAGGCTGGTGTCCGGCATCACACCCGAAAACAACCGGGAGATCGCACTGCAGTCATTACCGGTGATGCAGCTTTTGTCCTTCCTGGCAGCACGGGTCGAAATCCCCGAGAAGGACATGAGCGAAGGACGGGCAAGCCTCGGCGTCCGGGAAGCAACAGGGAATATGGATGACAAAGGCAGGTTTGCCGTCAAGTGTTCGGACAGCAAGCCACAGGATGCATTCGTGTCCGTCGCGTATCGCAATCACTGGTTCTGGGTTGACGATCGGGACCTGGAATCCAAACGGTCGATATCCTTTATCATGCTGATCTTTACCCTCGCCGATACGGGCAAGCATGAGTCGTTGCCCCAAATCACGATCCCGGCCCAGTAAGAATGAGAGGAGTATGGCTACGAAAAGAATTGATTCTGTTGATGTCTTAAGAGCGTTGGCTCTTATCGGAATGGTCATATGTCACTATCCGATATTCCTTTCGAGTGGAGAAGGAAGAGACGCCATGCTCTACTTTTTTTCAAATCACCTGTTAGGCGGGGATTGTGCAGCTTCATGGTTTGTCTTTTTAGTCGGGCTAAGCCAGGTTTTATCCATCAAGAAAAGGGACACGGCTCAGGATAAGAACGTAAGCAGAGTTATCATCCGCGGCATGGCCATTTTTGTTATCGGGTTATTGTTTTTGCTCGTTATTCAAGGTTATGAAGAACTTTGGGACTGGGATATTCTGACTTTTATCGGCGCAACGACCATCATTTTGCTTCTTTGTCGTAAAGCCCCATCCTGGGGACTGATTCTGTTTTGTTCGGTAGTTTTTTTTATCACGCCATGGCTCAGGTCCTTCATTGACATCGCCCCTTTTTATGGAGGGAAATTTGAAAGCGTAAAATGGATATCGGATTTTATTCCGAATTTTATTTTTGATCCGGCGAAGGATTATGATGGAGGAAAGACCGTGCTTGATAATGTTATCGGCTTTTTTCTCATCGGACAATTTCCTCTTTTGCCCTGGATTATTTTTCCGGTGACCGGATTTGTTATCGGAAGAAGAATGACGCAGAACCTTTTGGCCGCCGATTCTCCATTTATTCTTATTATCGGGATGATGTTCACTTTCATGGGACTTTTTACCGCCTATGCCGGTTCAATAAAATCGGGATTCTCCGTGGCGAACGACTATATAACACCGCTGTCGTTTTATCCCATCTCTTTCAGTCTGATCATGTTTCTGGTAGGAGTTGTCCTGATCCTGTTTATCTTTCTATGGCACATATATGATGCAAATCCGGATAACACAAAAACCCCCGGAATGTTTCTGATCTACTGCCGGCAGATCAGCAAATATTCGCTTACCATTTATGTCTCCCATTTTGCCTTGTTTTTTATCCCTCTGCGAATCATAAAGTTGACTACGGGAACATATTATCTGAGAGATTTTGTGAGTACTCCGGTTGCCTTTGCGCTGGCGGTGCTTTTACTGATTCTCTATTACCCTTTATTGAAACTCTGGGATAAAGCCGGGGGCAAATACAGTTTTGAGTGGCTTCTCGCCAAGCTATTATTGTCCATGCATAGACCAGGAGAACGGTAACGATGCTGTTTAATCATGCTGAATCACTTTACGGCTGATGCGTGAAACGGTAATCTTCACTTTTTATTATAACAACCGGGTGTGGATTTGCGGAGACGTTCAGGGCAAGTCACACAAGAAAGAAAAGAAAGGGATCTATGATGCTTAAGAACGTTAGATTTTCTCGAAAGGCATTTGTTTTGCTCACCGGGCTGTGGACGGCTCTGTTCTTGCTGATGCCGATGGATCATTGCCGAACTGCCGTCGCTTCTGATGAGCCGGCTTATGACATCCTGATCAAAGGGGGAACGGTATATGACGGCACGTTGAGGCCGCCCTTTATCGCAGATATCGGGATTAAAGGCGATAAAATTACGGCCATAGGGACTCTGGATGGAAAGGCGATAAAAATCATTCAGGCGAAAGGTTTCATCGTCACGCCCGGATTCATCGACATCCACGAACATTCCGACATGAGGTTCACTGGATCGTCCTTCGCAGGCTTAGCTGACTTAGCCGACAAAAACCCGACCACTCGGGAGGAACTGAAAGGAAATTACAATGCCCTTTTTCAAGGTGTGACAACCGTTGTGACGGGGAACTGCGGCGGAGGGTTCACCGATGTGGCCCAGTGGTTCAAAACCGTGGAATCGATGCAATTTGGAACCAACGTGACACACCTTGTTCCGCACGGCGATATACGGCATGAGCTTTTTGGTAAAGAGAATCAACCGGGGAAATTGAGCCGTAAACAACTCGGTGAATTCAAGGCGAGGGTTGAAAAGGAAATGAAGGCAGGCGCTTGCGGGCTCAGCACGGGCCTTGCCTATGCCCCTGGAATCAATGCGAGTACAGATGAATTGATTGAACTTTCCAAAGTGGTTCATAGGTACGGCGGCATTTATGCAACCCACATGAGGGATGAATCGGGCACGATCCGGGAGGACGGCAAGATTGGGGTTCTTGAAGCCATTAAGGAGGCAATTGAAATCGGGAGAAAATCCGGGGCGCCCGTTCAGATATCCCATCTTAAGCTTGCGGCTCCCCACAACCGCGTGAAGGCCTCTCAAATGCTTGCCCTTATTGAGGCGGCGCGCCGGGAAGGTCTGGACGTCACAGCCGACAGTTACCCCTATACGGCAGGGTCAAGCGAATTCGCTGTTTTGCTTCCCGGGAAATTCAAGTCGGCCGCCGGTGGTATTGTTGACCAATACAAGACAAAAGAAGGCCGAAAGGAAATCAGTGAGGCGATTCGCGGTATCATGCAGGGTATTCCTCCGGAGAAAGTCCTGGTTGATTCCTGTGACAAAAAAGAATATGAAGGCAAAAACCTCAAGGAGATTGCCAGCATAGAAGGAAAAGACTGGGCAGATTCCTATGCCGACCTGGTTTGCGATCACACAGGGTTGGGAATCTTTTTTGCTCTCAATGAACAGGCCATGAAGGACTTCATGCCGAATCATTATGTCTTCACGTCTTCCGACGGGCTGACATCGGCGAAAGGCATGCCGGGCACCCACCCGAGAAATTTTGGCGCCTTCACACGGAAGCTGAAGGTCTACGCGCTTGGGGAAAAGCAAATGGACTTTAACGATGCCCTACGCTCCATGACCTTTCTGCCGGCGGAGAAACTCGGCATGCGGGGCAGAGGAAAGCTGGAAAAAGGGGCATTTGCCGATGTCGTCGTGCTGGATTTGAACACGCTGGCTGACCGTGCAACTTATGAAAAACCGACAGAGTATGCCGAGGGGACTGTCCATGTGCTTGTGAACGGCGTCCTCTCCATCGAAGATCGCAAACTGACGGGTCAGCGTGCGGGGCGGGCCTTGAAAGGACGAGGGATACTCGGGAGCCAATTGATCCTGGACCCTGATCAGAAATAATCCAGCTATAGGCTTACATTCGATCTATCAAAAATGGGAGGAAAAACACCTGATGAAAAATACTGCCTGTTTGTTTTTATCATTACTTATTGTGCTGGCTATTGGCGTTCCCAGGGCGAGGGCCCAAAGCGTCCTGAGCCTGGCAGAAGCAGCGGCCGCGCTTAAGGTACCCGGGGCAGCAGCTTCGTATGTGAATCTGCCTGATCCTGATCCGCTACCACCAACGCCCTTTGGTACTTTTGCCTATCCTTCTATTGCTCCTATCAAGCTTTTTGACAATTTCTATTTTGTCGGTACGACCGCAGTAGGCGCATTCGTCATAGATACAGGTGATGGATTAGTTATGCTTGATACCGGTAGAGATAAGGATGATGCTGCAAAAATGACAGAAGATATGAAAAAGCTGGGGCTCAACCCGTCTAAAATCAAGCTGATATTGATATCACACGAACATTTTGACCATTATGGCGGCGTCCAATATCTTAAAAAGAATGTTTGTCCGAATGCTAAAGTGGCGATGAGTTTAATCGGGTGGAATTTTTTACAAACTGTCCCGCTGGAAGCTGGTTACATTAATCCAAGGCCGCAAGCGGTTGACGTTTATCTGACCGATGGAATGAAGATCAAGGTGGGCAATACGACCTTCCAGATTATTGCCACTCCGGGTCATAGCGCGGGATGCGTGTCCTTCATCATTCCCGTAACAGACAACGGCAAAGCCCATATGGCAGGCATTATGGGTGGAACTGGTGTGTGGGCTACTCAACTTGAAACCAGACTGTACAAAGCTTCAATCGAGTATTTTAAGGCATTTACTACGGCCGCCAAATGCGATGTCGGTCTTGGAGTTCATTCCGTAGAGTCAGATTTTGCAGCAGTTCGTGTCCGTAAGCCCGGCGAAGCCCATCCGCTGGTAATCGGGACGGAAAAGTTCGATACTGGGTACCTTCAAAAATATAGGGACCTGTATCAATACGTGCTTGACTCGGGAAAGATGCAGCCTTATCCGGGCGTTTTAGCTCCCCTTGGAAGCCCTTTAGCTCCCCCAGGAAGCGGACCTGCGAAGTGGTAAGCTGAAATAATTGGGGTGGATTTTCCTGCAGGTATTTGAAAAAGTGTTGACTGTTCACAACCAAGCTGTTCCGATATGAATAATAGCACTTTACCCACGCTTGGTATGACTGCCGATGGAATAGGGATTTGAATGAGTAACAAGGTTTTTTGTCATAACCAGGAGGAGATCTGAAATGTTGAAGAAACTTTGTATGACTGCGGTAATGATATTGTCGTTTATTGTCCTGACAGGTTATTGGGGGACCGTTGTCGTCTATGCCGCCGACAAGAAGGAATCCCCAGTCGGCAAGGCCGAGGTGAGCAAAGCGCCGGAAAGGACTGTCGACCCGCACGTAGGCTATTTTCGGTTTTACTTTCAGGATGAAAAGATGGACTATGTTTTCGGTTCGCTGATCCTCGGCGCCACGGTGAATCATGGCTGTGAGATCGGGGAAGCTTTCTACACCGCAAGCAAGATCAAGGATGGCGACGCCGCCAGTTGGCAAGCGGAATGGATCAAGACCGCGCGGCTGGTCGAGGCCCGAGGCGAGAAATCGCTGGCCGGGGGCCATACCGTGAGTGCCCGTGATCAGTTGCAGCGGGCCTCCTACTACTACCACATGGGACTGGTTTCGATGCCTCAGGATGATCCCCGATTCAAGGAGACGGCCCTGAAGAGCCGGGCTCTGCTGAAAAAGGCGGGGAAGCTTCTTAGTCCGCGGCTGGAGTACATCGAGATCCCCTTTGAGGGCACGGTCCTCCCCGGATACTTCCGCAAGGCTAGCCCCGGCAAGAAGCCGGCCAAGACGCTGATCATGATCGGCGGAGCGGAAACCTATGCCGAGGATCTCTTCTTTTACATTGCCCCCCAGGCTTTTGACCGAGGCTACAACTTCCTCACCGTGGAGATCCCGGGACAGGGTCTGCTCCCGTTGGAAGGGAAGTTCTTCCGTCCGGCCATGGATGTCCCCATCAAGGCGATCGTGGATTTCGCCCTGAGCCGGCCGGATGTCGATCCCCAGCGGCTTGCCGTTTACGGCTACAGCAGCGGCGGAGGGTTTGCACCGATGGCCGCCGAGAAGGACGACCGCATCAAGGCGGTGATCATGAACAATGCCGTGATGGACGCCGGTGCCGGTGTCAGCAAAATGGGCGTGGCATCAGCAACGCCGGACGTCACACGAACCTGGTCCTCCTTCAAGGTGCGGTTGAATCAGGCGATCGCCTGGCGGTTCGGCCTGGAGAAAAACGATCTGCCCGGGCTCGTCCAGGCCAATCGGGCACTGCGATTCGATCCTACCAGGATCGCTGCGCCGGCCCTGATCCTGGTTGCCAGCGGTGAGTATCAGAGCCCTGAGATCAAGCGGCAGAACGATCTCTGTTTCAAACTCCTGCCGAATGCCAAGAAGAGAATGGTGATCACGCCGGTCGAGGAAGGCGCCTCAAACCACTGTATCATGGAGAACCGAAGCCTTATGAGCCAAGAGTTATTCGACTGGCTGGACGAGGTTTTCAATAGGTAAAGATTACCGTTTAAAACCTTCGATTGTGCCTGTCTATGCAATGGTAAAAAATAAATCTATCCCCGTTTTTTATTCAGAACGATAAGTTGACTGCCGGCTGATAAAATCACATTCTTTTTTGAAAAGGTGTTTATTGGTGTGTATGGTATCTGAGAATTCCAGGTTAAAGTCGGATTTGCTTTTATATGCCGGCCAATAAGGAAGTCCCTTCCCGTTGGGATTACCCGTTTTGGCAAAATTCACCCAGTAATCCATCACTTTTTTGGAAAGTTCCATGTCCGTGTCATCATAGCCGTCTGACTTATTCATATTTCCGAAAACATACGCCAGTTCTACGCCATGATGTACACCCAGTTTGCGCGCCATCGCCGTGTCGGGCAGGCGGGTGAACTGGTACAGATATGCCTTGGATTTCTTACGTTCCATAGATTGAGCCACAAGCCTTGCCGGTTGCGCGTTTGCTGCCACTGTCACGATACTATCTATAGCAGGGGCAACATCTTTTGCTTTATACGCAGGAAACATCTCAAAGGCTTTCCCGGAATTATCAGCAAACCTGGATTTCAGGAAAGATTTATATTTTTCAACCGATAAATCTGTTTGATCGGCCAGGTAAAGATTGCCTTCATTTAAAGTACTGCCGACGATAGTCGGCACATCGTGCTGCTGCCCGCCAGAGTATGCTGCCAGCGGATCTTTGGGAAGCACCCAACCATCAAAGACCGGCGCAAAAAAAAGGGCTTCGTCGTCAAATAAGTCCGTTTTACAATCGGCTGCTTCCACCCATTCCCGCGCGGACTTGGCGCGCATAGCCGCCAGGACATCTTCAGCTTTATCGCAGCCAAGCTTGGCGGTTAGCTTCTGGCCCATTTTCGACACATTTGCCATGCTGCCGTTGAATGCCGGAGATAAATATTCAGAGCCGATGATCGGCCCGCCGCTTTCGGCAATGGCTCGATGAAAAAGCCCTGCTGACAAAGGGCTGATCATCAGCAGTGAAACGGATCTGGATCCGGCGGATTGGCCGAAAATGGTTACTCGATCAGGATTCCCTCCGAATGCGGCAATATTTTTTTGCACCCATTTCAGCGCAGCGATCTGGTCGAGTAAGCCGTAGTTGCCTGAAGTATTATGAGCAGATTCTTTGGATAGCAGCGGATGGACTAAAAATCCCAATGGCCCGAGACGGTAATTGATGGTCACGACCACCACGCCTTTTTTGGCAAGATTCTTGCCGTCGTATTCCGGCTGAGATGCGGAACCGAAATTAAAGGCGCCGCCGTGAATCCAGACCATTACCGGTAATCTTTTGTCCTGGTTTTCTGTAGTGGTCCAGACATTTCAGATAGAGGCAGTCCTCGCTGAATTTGCCGGTATCCTGCTGTTTTGGCTGTGGGCAGGAGGGGCTGAAATCCGTAGAGTTTCTCTCTTGTGCCCATGAAGCAATCTCTTGCGGAGGTTTCCATCGAAGCTCTCCGACAGGCGGGGCAGCGTAGGGGATCCCCAAAAAAATACGCACTCCGTTTTCAACCTTTCCGCTGATCGGCCCGCTATCGAGTTGAATAACATCAGTTTTTTTCTCAGCAGCAAAAATTCCGATGGGTAAAGTGATCAGTAATAAAATAATAACCGTCAGTTTCAATATTTTCATGCGACACTCCTTTGTAAAAGCTTATTTACGTGGAAATAGATTTCGAGGTGTCAATTATTTCACCTCAACCGAATAACGTCCCAACAGGCTTTTTCAGCATCCACCCAAATCTCAGCGACCTCAAGAACTGATTCGCAGCAACTTGGCTGCGTTGCTGCTCAGAATTGCTCTTTTCTGGTCGTCGCTCAACCCCGGCACACCGAGGATGTAACCCACCACGTCGGATTCCCACCCAAATGGGTAGTCCGTTCCTAAGACAATCTGGCTAGCGCCGACTTCAGCAATCATGTGCCGCATGCCCTCATTCGTAAAAAGCAGAGAATCGTAGTAAATCTGTTTAAGATATTCGCTGGGACGTTTTTGCCCGGTTTTGCAACTCTGCGGATCACCAAAGCAGCGATCCGACCGGCCACTGTAAGATGGCAGGAAGCCGCCTCCATGGGCCGCGCAAATCTTGAGACCGGGAAAACGATCCAGCGTCCCCTCGAAGATCAGATGCGACAGCGCCACGGTGGTCTCCAAGGGATTGCCGATCAAATTGTCCAACCGGCCCTTTCCTTCGAACCGTTTTTCGCCTTCCGCGAAACCTGCGGGGTGAATGAAAATCAGAGACCCCAGCTCCTCTGCTTTGGCCCAAAAAGGATGAAACTTGGGTGCTGACAGTTCCTCTCCGTTGATGCTGCCACCAATTTCGAAGCCGCGTAGTCCCAGTTTTTTGGCACCCTCTTCCATTTGCTCTGCGGCCAGATCCGGATGCTGCATCGCCACAGTTCCAATGCCCACAAAGCGATCCGAATGGGCGGCGCATAACTCCGCGATCTTATGATTCTGAATCTGGACGATACGACGAGCCAGATCTCGTTCCGCCCAGTAGTTGTACTCGGGAGCGGTGCTCACGGCCTGTATATCAATTCCCCATTCGTCCATTTGCTGCAGCCGGAATTCCAAAGTGTTTACATTCAGTTTTGGCGCTTGCGGCCCATCCACGAATTGCTTGAGGGGTTGAGCCTCTTTGAAATCCTTTATGTGCTCCCAAATCTCGGGAACAAAGCAGTGGCCATGGACGTCAATCGTTTTCATATGCCGGCCCGCAACCACAACTACGCGGCGCTTCGCCTTGCCGCCGGCCTGCTGGAAACTGCCGGCCGCATTCGCAAGTCCGCAGTTTACAAACATAATCCCCATCGTTGCGCCTGCCAAATTTTTCAGGAATTCTCTGCGACTGGACATACATACTCCATTGGTGATTTAATTTCGAGGCGTCAATTATTTTATCTCAACCGTCTCGTTAATATCGAGGAAAGTTAACACGATCTTGGCGAATTCGATGGGCGCTTCAAAAATCAATCGGTGTGTTCCTTTTTTGAATTGAACCAGCCATGCCCCCGGAATAGCTGAGGCCAACGTTTTTGAACTTTCAACTTCCACGACGGCATCCGAAGTTCCAACGATGATCATAACCTGATTCGCGATGAGAGGCAGTTTATCCAGGGGGGTCTTCCAATGGGATGAAGCTTCCATCTGTCGCTGAACGGTTGGGTCATCAAATGCTTTTTTAGCAACCTTGCTTCCATCTGTCGAGGTTGCGTAGATAATTGCTTTATTGAATCGCTGTGGATACTCCAATAATAATTGTTGGGCGATGCCGCTTCCCATGGAAAATCCAAGCACATTTGCCTTTTTTAATCCAAGGGCGTCAAGGAGGCCTATGATATCATCGGCAAACAATTTATAGGTGAACGTTACGTCATTAGCTGTGGTATATCCCATGCCCCGATTGTCAGGTATGAGCAGTTGATATTTCTTTGATAATGCTTCGATGACCTCTCGCGGCCACTGATCCATTGTCCCGCCCGTCCCCATGATCATGACGAGTGGTTCACCAGAGCCAATCAATTTGTAGCCAATTTTTATTCCATTCGCAGGTACTTGGTAGATGGCATTGCCTTGCTTATCCAAGCCAATCTTCTTGCCTGATGGCTGTATGCCTTGGGCCGTCGTGCTGGAGACGCCAATAGCCAGCACAATAAGTAGTGAAAAAAATAGGCAAGCGGTTTTTTTCATTATACGTTTTCCTCCCCTTCTTGATGGTCCGTTGGCCCCGATGCCTTACAATACCGGTAATTTATATCAAACTTGTCGAGGGAATAGCATCAATGATTTCGTGTTGAAATCTATCATCTTTGTCAATGTTTGCCGGTTGTGGACTTCAGAAAGCAATAAATTCCAATATTTTATTCAAAATATATTCTCTACGAATCTCAAATATTCATACGCTCGCTTCTCGGCAAATAAGTCCAACACGAGCATCAAGGACGACTGAATGATCAGACCTATACCAACAAAATACCACAAGTCCTTCTCCCGAAATATGAAGGTCAATACAATACCAAGAATGAGTAAAATTATTTCTATCCCCTTGTACACCCTAAAGTTCTTAATCACCGCCCCCATTCTGGACAATTCCGCCGATTTGTAAGTTTGCGGGTCATCGTGCAATTGAGTCTTCAATGCTGCTACTTGGTTATCTGTTCTGAAAAAAACCGTACCCCCGACAGTGAGTTGAATGATTGCAATGAAAATTAGCGGATACATCATGCCCTTGTAGGGGCTGTCAGTCTTAAATAGATACAACGAAACAATGAAAGCGATGATGCCGATGGTAATAAAAAATAAAGATTCCTGTTTCTCTGCCGTAAAATAATAAATTAATTTTTCATCCATGACGTACCTGCTGATACTTGCATCAAATTAAATTTCCGCATCATTTATTCTGAACCACACGTATTGTCTATGGAGAGCCGTTCTTTTTTATTTCAGATTGATTTTTACCCAAAAAAGTGGACACCCCCTCGCCATAAGACTGCCTCACTATTTACTTTGCTGGTTCTTGTTCGGCAAGATCTGTGCTCGCGCATTGCGCTTCTCCTCCATGTTCTTGAGCGTCAGCTTGTAGGCGACGTAATACTTATAGATGTTGCGGACGTAGGTTGTGGTCTGGAAACCGATATTCTCAGCGGTCACCACCTCAACGTTGTTGAACCAAATGTTCGGATCGAGTCCGCGCTTCTGTGCCAGTTTGCGCATCTTCGAGATATTCCCCGGCCCGGCATTGTAGCTCGCGAAGGCGAAGAGCG